>ERZ1503895.100-NODE-100-length-26171-cov-5.543766_pt1 | contig 26171 bp, 18 predicted proteins | sample MGYA00572422_ERZ1503895 | MGnify/ENA primary metagenome ERZ1503895 (study PRJEB39906, sample SAMEA3182112) | gut metagenome | biome: human; feature: gut; material: Stool; isolation source: human stools | place: Canada | collected 2013-05-06 ...
GGAGTCATGAGGAGCGCGTTGCGGAGACGAAGCGGCGCATCGCCAAAATGGAACGAGAAAAACAGCGGCGGCGCAATACGATCACCATGGCTTCCGCAGTGGCGGCGTGCCTTGTACTGCTCATCGGCGCGTCCCTCGCCATGCCCGGCATTGCTGCGCGGATACAGACAGGCGATTATTCCGGCTTTGAAACGGCGGCTAGCATCTTTCACGGCGGCGCGGCCTTGGGATACATCGTCATCGGACTTTTGGCGTTTTTACTCGGCGTGTGCGTGACCGTTCTGTGCTTCCGGCTGCGGCAGATGAACCGCGAGGACACGCAGGACGGAGAAAGCGAGGATGCGCATGGAGCTGATTGAGAACCTGCTGCAACTGCTGACCACATTCGTCGGCGCGCTGCTTTCGGGCATATCCTACCGGAAAAGCCGCAGGCAGGTGTATTTTCTGCTGCTGTGCTTCTACGGCTGCTTTGCCCTCGGTGCGCTCTACTGGACGCTGTATCTGCTGCTGTTCGATACAACACCCCGGGTCTTTTATGTGTCGGAGTTCGGCTGGGTGGCCAGCCTCATCTTCCTGCGCATTTTGCAGGCCACGCTCTCCGCCCCGGAGGAACGCGCCTTCCGCTGCCGCAGGGCGTGGCTTGCGCCTGCGTTCGGCGTGCCGCTGCTGGCGTTCTACTGCACCTTCGGGGACATCCTCTCCAACCTGATCTGGTGCGGCATGATGATATGGCTCTCCTACTGCGCCATACGAGGGCTGGTCTATGCGAAAACGCAGACGGGCACGGCGCGGAATATGCGGTACTTCCATATCGGCGTGCTGTGCTTTGCGTTCGCGGAGTATCTGCTCTGGACGGTGGGCTGTTTCTGGCCGGATACCTCACCGGCAAGTCCCACCTTCTGGTGCGATATGCTGCTGACCCTTGCGATTCTGGGGCTGCTGCCCGCCATGAGAAAGGCGGTGGAAGAATGACCTACATCGAAAACATCTTCCTCTGCATGGTATCCCCACTGCTGGTGGCCGCTTTGTGCATGGGCAGACGGCAACTCCGCTTCTTCCTGCTCTGCATCGCCGGGATGGGGGTGTGCCTGCTTTCGGCTTATATCAACACCTTCCTCGCGGCGGTGTGTCAGGCGGACGCCCTTGCCGCCACGGCGGAGATCGCGCCGGTGATGGAGGAGCTGATGAAGCTGCTGCCGCTGGTGTTCTATCTACTGGTGTTTGAGCCGGAGGGGGATAGAATCAAGGCTGCGGCCATCACGATTGCGCTCGCCTTTGCCACCTTTGAAAACGTCTGCTATCTCATCCAGAACGGCGCGGACCGCTTCTCCTTCATCTTCTTCCGTGGCTTCGGCACGGGAGCGATGCATGTGCTGTGCGGTTTAATCGTGGGCGGTGGACTTGCATACACATGGCAGCGGACGTGGCTGAAGATCGCCGGCACCTGCGGCCTCTTGGGCGCGGCCATCACCCTCCACGCTATCTATAATCTGCTCATCGCCTACGGCGGCGCGGCGCAGTACATCGCTTACGCCCTGCCGGTGCTGCTGGTGGCGGCGGGAAAGCTGTCCGCTTTCCGCTTATCGCAGAGGAAATAACCGAACATTCACCCCTTGAGAGCTGCTTTTTGGCGGCTCTCAAATTTTTTTGAAAAATTTTGCGTTTTGGGTGAGAGTTTTTTCGATTTTTTGTACCTATATAAGTGAAGGGGTTTTTAAGCCGCATTTCAAAAAATCCAGAGAGGAGGTTCAAACGAAATGTACGATACCGCAAGACGGATCACACTCGTCAAGCAGCGGGTGCGGGAAAACACCCGCCGAAAACGGCAGCGCGGCATATATGGACTGAGTGCCGCGTGTATGCTGCTGTGCGCGGTGCTGATGCAGGCGGCGGGCACGGTCGTTGGGCCGGGGCAACCGGAGGCGTGGGGCAACTTCGGCGCGATGCTGCTGCGGGAGGACGCGGGCGGCTATGTGCTGGTAGCCGTCGTCTCCTTTGCCGCGGCGGTGGCGATCACCGCGCTGTGTTTCCGGCTCAGAATCAGAGAAAACCGGAAAAAAGGCGGGGCGGACAAACCGAACCGACACGAACAGGAGGAGAAAAGCCAATGAAGAAACGAATACTTAGCATCCTGCTTCTATGCTGCATGGTGCTGACGCTGCTGCCGACAACAGTATTGGCAGCGGACGGGCCGATGGATACCATACCAAAGTACGACGTGAGCATTGACGTGTACAACCGGACATCGGACATATCCATTAAGGACAGTAGGAGCTACTATATCTACTCGTCCGTTCCCGATAAGCTCAGGGACACATGGGCATGGGATAAGAAGATCTTCATCAAGGGAGACAAAGCCGCGCCGCACGTATTTATTGACGGCGTAAATATCGAGATGAGTCCCAGTTCCAAGGGGCCGGCTATTGAATTAAATAAGAAGGCTTCGGCATATATCTATTTCATCGGCAAGAACAGCTCCCTGCAAGGCGCCGACGGCCGCGCGGCAATACAGAAAAACCGCAGCGAGGGTCAGCTTTATGTTCTGGCGCGCACAGGCACCACGGTGACCTGCAAAGGCGGCGACAAAGCGGCGGGCATAGGAGGAAGCTACGCGACCCGCAATATTTTCAACGGTTATTACAACGGAGATATGTACGGCCACGGCGTGAATATGCACTTTGGCTCTCGGAGTAATCCTGACTACTGGGGCGGCATCATAGCGGCCATCGGCGGCAATGGCGGCGCAGGCATCGGCGGCGGCCAGGGAGGTGCCGGTGAAAAGCTGTATTTCTACTCCGGTACGATACAAGCCACCAGCGACAGATTTGCTTCCGGTATTGGCGGCAGCTATGAGGGTCGCGGCAGTGAGATCTATATTTATGGTGGCACAGTCAGCGCTCAAGGCGGCGAAGGTGGCGCTGGTATCGGCGGCGGCTGTTGGAAAACGGAGCAGGACATGAATGGCATCAACGCCGCTCACGATATCTACATCTCCGGCGGCACGGTCACGGCCAAAGGCGGCTACAACGGCGCTGGTATCGGCGGCGGGCAGTATGTCCCCGCCCGTAATATCACGGTGACGGGCGGCGTTGTGACGGCGACAGGACACTACGGAGCGGCGATAGGCGGCGGTCGCTGGTGCCACGGAATGGACATAACCCTTACCGACGCCACTCTGAATCTGTCGACCAATTACCGCAGCAACGGCTCGGACGCGGCGGCTGTCGGCTACGGCGACATTGTTTACAAACCGGAGCAGCTCGTGGCGGATCCGTCGATCGCGACGAACGATCAGATCCGGATCGGCTCATACAAGGGAAAGCTGGTGCAGCTGAAGCTGGAGGCGCGCGCCCTCAGCCGCGATGACGAATATTCTTACTTCTGGAACCTTTATGAAACCCTGATCCCTGATGAGAATGGGCTCATCGACATGCAGCTGCTGACACTTCCGTATGTACAGAACTACGGCTGGGCGATCAACGTGCTGGAAATGACAGTGATCGACGACCCCTGCAACGGAAATCACGACTTCGGCTGGGTAAACCGGCAGTCATGCCACGTCTGGGCGTGCAGGAATAAGGATTGTCAGGCGCGCGACCCGGCGGCGGAGATGTCCAAACAAAACGGAAAGCACATCCCCGGAGACTGGGGCATTCAGGAGAAGCACTGTGCCGTGTGCGATCATTTGCTGGAAAAGGACACGGCGGCGCCGGTGCTGGAGGTTTTGAATGACGGCGAGAGCTACACCGTCGAGGATGTCATCGTTGGAAGACCGGGCGCGTACTCCTTCACCGTGAGCGATCCGGCGAAGAGCGGCGAAGCGTCCTCCGGCGTCAAGTCCGTGACCATCAACGGTGTGGAGCAGAAGGCCGACTCCACCTATTATTCTCTTCCCGCACCCGACGGCGGCAACAATGACGCGGGAGCGGAATATACCGTCGTTGCGACGGACAATGCGGGCAACGCCTCCACGGCAACCGTGAAGATCTACCGGCGGCATCGAGTGAGAGTCGTAAGCCCGGATGAGCAGACGACATACGCCGAGGCAGAGCTGGCGCACAACGAGTATCTGGTGCTCACGATGAAGATGCCGGATGGTGCGGCGGTAAGAATGACCGACAAGGCAGATCATTCGGAAATTCCATATGACAAAGAAATGGGACGCTTCACGGTAGGTCTGATCGACAGAAGCCGGACGCTCGTGCTGGAGTATAACACGGAGTATCCGAAGGCCGAGCTTATTCTGGGGCGGAGTCAGTACTTCTTTGGATACAACGCGGATACAGCCGAACCGCACTATCTCAAGGATGTAAGCAGGAAAACGGATAAGAACGTCTATTCGGTGGCTGTGCAGATCAACGCGGATGTAATACCCAGCCACTACTTCAGCTCACCGGTATGCTACACGCAGGAGGAGCTGGCGGAGCTGGACAAGCAAGGAAAAATCGCATGGGAGAAATATCAGCATCCGGAGCCGGAACCGGGCGTCTGGATCGTCTATATTCCCACAGCCACCATAGACATCGCGGAGTATGACGCAAACGGCAGCTGGTATGTCTATGCAAAAGCCGAAAACCTCAAGGGAACGACCTATGTCTCCACGCCGAAGCTGATCGCCGACGTCGAAAAGCCGAAGGCCATCAATCTTTCTACCGGCAAGGAACTGGAGACGGATGGGGAATACTGGGGCGACCTGCGGTTCAGGGTAGAGGACGCGCTGCCCGTCAAGGTGTGGCACGAGAGATACCCGGGCGGGAATATTGAACTTATGACGCCGGATGAAGACGGCTGTTATACGATCCCGGCAGATTATGACGTGACCCTCCATCACGACATTTGCATCGAGGACGCCTGCGGGAACAAAACCTACTACAATGACATCGATATTTTGTGGAACTATCTGGAGGTTGTTCGGGAGAAGGACTATTGGGATGTGCAGCCTGCGCAGCCGATTCGTATTTCCAGGGAACAGGATCTGCAAGAGGAGCTCTCCAAGGTCAACATCGGGGTTTTTGCATCTGACGTCACCGGTTTTATCCCTGTCGATGTTTCGTGGGAGATCCCGGAGGACTATGATCCGCAGTCCCCGCGGGAGCAGACCTTTACCGTCCTCGGCACGGTGATTCTGGAAGGCACCGGAGCACGCTGCGTCTCGGGGCTTGATGTTATCACGCGTCCGGGAGAGGAATGGAAGAAGAATTTCGCAATCAGTGTGACAGTGGAGGGTGCGCCGCAGTACAGGGTAACGGCTGAGAGAAGTGAACACGGCAGTGTCAAGGTGGTGAACGCCGCGGGAACCGCCGAGGATGGTACACCCCTGTTCTACAAGGACGAGCCTGTCATGCTCTCCATCGCCCCCGACGAGGGCTATATGCTCAGCACGCTGTCCGTCAACGGCAACCCTGCCGCCGTTGCGGTTGGGGACGATACCTATACCTTCACCCAGCCGGAGGGAGATGTTACCATCACCGCAGCGTTTGAAATGCGCAACGAGCATACCGTCACTTTTGACGCTAACGGCGGCTCCGAGCCTGAGGAGCTGCCCGAGGAGGTCACCACCGCAATGCCCGCTAAGAAGATATTGCACGGCAGCGAGTATTCTCTGCCGGAGTGCGAGTTTATTGCGCCCGAAGGAAAGCAGTTCAAGGCATGGGAGATCGGCGGCACGGAGTATCCGGTGAACGCCCCTGTGACCGTCACCGCTGATATCACAGTCAAGGCGCTGTGGAAGGACGCGCCTCCCGCCCCTGCCGAGTATACCGTCAGATTCAATGCCAACGGTGGCGGCGGCACAATGGCAGATGTCACCGGCGTTTCCGGCAGCTACACCCTGCCCTCCTGCGGTTTTACTGAACCGGAAGGCAAGCAATTCAAGGGCTGGTCAACCAGTGCCGACGGTTCGGTTATTTCCGGCACGACCTATGAAGTAAGCTCGGATACTACCTTCTATGCAATCTGGGAGAGTAAAGAGTATTCCATCATCGTAACGGACGGCAAAGCGACAATCGGTGCAGGAAGCGAAATCAGTAAAGCGGCGCAAGGCACAACCATTACTCTGACCGCAAATGCGGCTCCTGACGGTAAGGTGTTTGATAAGTGGGTAGTAGAAAGCGGCAACACTACTCTTGAAGATGCGAACAGTGAAACCACTACTTTCATAATGCCTGACAGTGAAGTCAGCGTGAAAGCGACCTACACAATTCCCCATACCCATACCTACGATCAGGAAATTCAGAAGCCGGAAACCCTCAAGTCGGCTGCCGACTGCACCAACGATGCAGTATATTTCAAGAGCTGCTCCTGCGGAGAGATCAGCACAACAGAAACCTTTACAGCAGCAGGTACACAGCTCGGGCACGCATGGGCAAGCGATTGGAGCAAGGACACAGACAATCATTGGAAAGAATGCTCTCGCTGTCACGAAAAGAAGGACGAGGCGGCTCACGATTACGGCAGCGATAACATCTGCGACACCTGCGGATATGACAAGACCGTACCGCATACGCACAATCTGACCCTCGTTCCCGCAAAGGCTCCTACTTGCACGGAGAAAGGCAACACAGCATATTACACCTGCGACGGCTGTGACAAGTGGTTTGAGGATGCAACCGGTGCATCCGAAATTACCGACAAGACAAGCGTAATCCTTGCGGCAACAGGTCATAGCGCTTCCGACTGGAAGTCCGATAATACCGATCACTGGAAAGAGTGCACCGTTGTCGGCTGCGGCGTGATCATCGAGGGCAGCAAGGCGGCGCATACCGCCGGTGAATGGATTATCGACACTCCGGCAACAGCTACCACAAGCGGCTCAAAGCATAAGGAATGCACCGTCTGCGGTTATACGATGGCAACCGAAACCATCCCGGCAACCGGCGGCGGTGAGCATACTCACAGCTACGGCAGCGAGTGGAAGAACGATGCCGACAACCACTGGCATGAGTGCTCCTGCGGTGATAAGAAAGATACAGCAGCGCATACCGCCGGCGAATGGATCATCGACACCCCGGCAACTGCTACAACCGACGGCTCAAAGCATAAGGAATGCACCGTCTGCGGTTATACGATGGCAACCGAAACTATCCCGGCAACCGGCGGCGGTGAGCATACTCACAGCTACGGCAGCGAGTGGAAGAACGATGCCGACAACCACTGGCATGAGTGCTCCTGCGGTGATAAGAAAGATACAGCAGCGCATACCGCCGGCGAATGGATCATCGACACCCCGGCAACTGCTACAACCGACGGCTCAAAGCATAAGGAATGCACCGTCTGCGGTTATACGATGACAATCGAAACTATCCCGGCAACCGGCGGCGGCGAGCATACTCACAGCTACGGCTCCGACTGGAAGAACGATGCTACGAACCACTGGCATGAGTGCTCTTGCGGAGATAAGGCCGATAAGGCGGCACACGACTTCAAGTGGGTTGTTGACAAGGAAGCGACCGCAACGCAAAAGGGCTCCAAGCATGAGGAGTGCAGGGTTTGCGGCTACAAGAAGGCGGCAGTTGAGATTCCGGCTACCGGAACACCGACTGAGCCGGGCAAGCCGACCGATTCGGATTCTCCGCAGACCGGTGACAACAGCAATATGATCCTCTGGATCGCACTGCTGTTTGTCAGCGGCGGCGTAGTGATCGGCATCACCGTTTACAGCAAAAAGAAGAAAGAAAACGCTGAATAAATCAGCTGCGAACCTTTGAGCAAAGGGCGGTGACGGACATTGCCGTCATCGCCCTTTCGCTTGGACTGGAGAAGAACCACATGATGCAGGATTATCAATCGAACCGCCCCGTCAGGCAACAACCGCCGGGACGATTCCCGAACGAGTCAGATCGAACGGTAGAGAGAATCAGAAAAAGGAAGAAAAAACAGACGCAGCGCCGTATGGTGCTTTGCGGTGCGATCGCCGCACTGGCGGTAATCATCGTTGGCATTATACTGCTGGCAAAAGGCTGCTCCGGCGGCACGGACGCACTTGCAGGCACATGGGAGTTCGACGGAACGACCACCTATTCCTTTGACGGCAGCGGAAGCGGCGCAATGGAGCTGCCCTCCATATCCTACGATTTCACCTATACCATCGACGGCAACAAGCTCATGATCGATTACGCCAACGAGTCGGTGTGGGATTCCGAATATGAATTTACCGTTGACGGAAATACCCTTACCTTGATCGGTGGCGAGGGCACGGTCGGCGGGACATACGAGCTGAAAAGAAGCTCAAAGAAATAAGGGCTTCCGCAAAAAACAACAGGAGTGACGCTATGGCAGAATCCAAGAGCAGACTGTTATACATATTGAAATACATTTGGCAAAACACGGATGCCGAGCATTATGCAACAACGGCGGACATCCTCGCTTTTCTGAAGGGCAACGGCATTTCCTGCGACAGAAAAACAATACCGGGCGATATTGCGAAGCTCTGTGATATTGGCATTGATATTGAAGAAGAAAGAAGCCGTGAGAACCGCTATTCCCTGAGTAGTCATTTATTTACTCTGCCGGAGTTGAAACTGCTGATTGATGCGGTGGAATCGTCCAAATTCATCACGGTAAAGAAAAGCGCGGAGCTGATCGAAAAGCTGTCGCAGATGACCAGCATCCATCAGGCGGCGGAGCTGAAAAGCAATCTGTATGTTTCCGAGAGAGTAAAACCGCTGAACGAGCAGATTTACTATTTGGTAGATAATATCAATACGGCAATCAACCGAGGGAAGCAGATTTCGTTCCGGTACTTTCACTACGACCAACATCGAAAAGAAGTCCCCAATAACGATGGAAAGCGATATTTCTTCTCCCCCTACTGTTTGGTATGGAACGAGGATCATTACTATGCCATCGGTTACAGCGAAAAGCACCGAAAGCTCGGCACCTTCCGGGTGGATCGGATGAAGGAGGTGGAAATCCTTTCCGTCGACGCCGCAGCGAAGCCCGCCGATTTCAACCTGCCGGAATTTACCCGCCGTGTGTTCGATATGTACGACGGTGAAACCAAAAAGGTTACGCTGGTCTGCAAAAACGATCTGATGAATTATATCGTAGACCGCTTCGGTGATGAGGTAGATACCGTTCCGGGTGACTGCGGACACTTTAGGGCTGTGGCGGAGGTTTCCGTCAGTCAGACTTTTTTCGCATGGGTGTTTCAGTTCAACGGAGATATACGGATCACAGCTCCCGAAGAGGTTGTTTTGCAGTATGGGGAAATGCTCAAAAATGCTTTGCAGACATAGGCTGTGCCGCTGTTCGGAAAATGAGATGGGTGCAAAAACGCCCATCTCGTTTTGACTTTGCCGAAACCCCTTGTATTCGTAAAAAGTTCAGGATATAATATGCTTACGGTGTTCGCAAAAGAGCGAACCGCGAAAGGAGCCGCCACATGAACAGAGCAAAGACCTTCGGGGACTTTCTGATCGCAAAGCGTATGGAACGGGAAATGTCCGCACGGCAGCTTGCCATTAAACTGGACTACTCCGCCGTGTATATCTGTGACATTGAAAAGAACCGCAGACCCGTTCCCGATGAGATTCTGGAAAAGCTGCCCTCCCTGCTTCTGCTTTCGGAAGCGGAAACGGAGGAAATGTACGACCTTGCCGCAAGATCGCGGCATACGGTGAGCGCAGACCTGCCCGAATACATCATGGAAAAGGACATCGTTCGTGCTGCGCTCAGAACAGCCAAAAAGCATAATGTAACGGATAAGCAATGGGAAGATTTTATCCGCCGCATTACAAAAGAGTCCGACTAATCTTTCGGACAGAAAGGACGCAGCAGTGGCAACAGTATTCTATCGACCGCAGGCGCTTGAAACGATTGCCCGCCGTACATTAAATGAATATGATCCAATGTATCTGAACGGCAGTCCCCGTGCAGTGCCGATTGAAACAATCATCGAAAAGACTTTCGGATTAAGAATCGAATACCAATATCTAACCAATGATGCCCGTGAACTTGGCAGAATGATTTACGATAGCGGCATCACTACCTACTACGACCGTGACAGAGGCGACTACGCCCTGATGCGCGTGGAGGGCGGCACCATGCTGATCGAAGCGTCGCTTCTTGAAGATGAACGGTGCTACGGCAGACTGCGCTTTACGCTGGCGCACGAGCTGGCACATCACATCATTCATAAACGCATCTTCAGCGGAACAGGCGTTGCCGCCGCTTTGTATAACCACGATGCCAATGAGGACGCCACGGAATGGCAGGCAAATTACCTTGCCAAAGCCATCCTGATGCCAAACGGACAGGTCAAACGCTGCTTTTACGCACTCCGACCCGTGTGCCGGTCAAAGAGCGAGTTTGTCTGCAAAATGGCGGAAATCTTTGAGGTGTCCAAACAGGCAATGGAGATACGCCTGAAGGAGTTTGCCCTGATATGAAAATCCTGCGGGATTTTTTTACCCTTAATATTCGCAAGATTGCGAATATTATACAGAAAGAACGAGGTGACTGAGGATTGAAAAAAGGATGGAAAACCTACCCGATGTTCTGCCCGAACTGCGGAGCAATAAACCACGGACACAAAAGCGAAGATGAGAAGATCCGCTATGAGTGCAGAAAATGCACCGTAAAGTTTGTCCGGGTACCGAAAGGCAGGCGGCACGACACGATTGAGCTGTTCGCCGCACAGGGGCAAGAGGCTCTGATGTAGGAGCGATACAAAACTGAATACGGCGTAACGACGGTAAGGTCGGGCTGAAACAGAGCCGCACTAAATCCTTATCAGGTCACACGCTTTGAATACTTCGGTGTGTTAAGCCAGACTTGCTGACAGCAGACATGAGAGGCCGCCGACAAGACAGATAGCCACAGGCTAATTCTGTCTTGCCGGTGGCTTCTTTTTTCGGCAAGGACAACCGAGCAGGAGCTTCCGGCAGAGAAATCTCTGAAAGGAAGCTCTTTTTATGTTGAAGAACTGGCTCTGCTACATAGCGAAATACCCGTGATCTCCGAATTTTGAGTTCAACCAAAAATTCAAAATTCAAAGGAGATTACGAAAATGACTGACAACACATTAAATCTTGACGCCCTGACAGAAGCATTTAAGGCTGACTGCAAGGTGATCAGGCTGAAATACGAATACCCCGGCTACACGGGTACAGAGAAGTATGCCATTATTTCCGACTTGAGTTACGAGCAGATTGTTGAAAAACACGCTCCTGTCGTGAAGCCGTATATTCCTTTCCTGCTGCTCAGCAAAGCCGCAGGCGAGGTCATTGCAGAGTTTAAGCGCAACGAGGACAAGTTCTTCAAGCGGATGCAGCGGGATGACAGCTATGGATTTGAGGACGGTACAACGGAGCTGTATAACGCCGGAATCTGTGTTCCCGACTTTACCGGGGAACTGTTTGAGGAAGAGAAAGACAGCCGCATAGTTTGGGCGGCATTTGCCCGTCTTACGCCCACGCAGAAGAAATATGTAAGACAGCACCTTTTCGGAGGTAAAACCTTCACACGGATAGCCAAGGACGAAGGGAAATCCATCAAGACCGTGCAGGAGTCTTACATAGCTGCGATAAAAAAGATGAAAAAGCTTTTGAAAACACCCTCAAATTTGGACTCCTAATTCAGAGTAAGTGAAGGGGGTTGTTTCGGAACGGTCGGAAAACACCTTTCAAAATAAAGAAATGAGAGGTTTTACATTATGGAAAACAAAAATATCAGCAAGGTCAAGCGTGGCGAAATCTATCTCTACGACTTCGGCACAAACGAAGGCTCCATTCAGAACGGGCTGCGTCCCGCCTTGGTTGTTCAGTGCGACGAGGGAAATAAGGCAAGCTGTACTACGGTAATCGCGGCAATGACCACGGTAATCAAGAAGCGGTATCTCCCGTCCCACATCATTTTGGGTGACCGCTTCGGGCTGAAAGAGCCGTCAATGGTGATGCTGGAGCAGCTCCGAACGGTCAACCAAGCTGACCTCTTAGAGTACATCGGCAAAATCGACGACGAACATTGCATGAAGAAAATCAATATCGGCGTCAAAAAGGCACTGGGGCTTTGGGTGGATAAGCCCTATCGCAAGCCTGCCGATATGCGCTGCCTGTGCGTGAAATGCTTGGAGAGTTACAAGAACAGCCCGAACTACATCGTAAAGCGGCTTGATCCCTTTGCGAAAGCCAAGGACAAATGCGATAAGTGTCAGAGCTACGGCTATGACTATCTTGTGATTGAAAGAAGCAAGGAGGGGCGATGATGAACAATACTCCGAAAAAGGAAAATGCCGCCTTCGAGCTTTTCTCCGGCTTTGGCAACAGCGATTTCAGGATGAAGATCGGCGGTACGGTATACGAAGTGTCCACCCACTTTGATCCCGAAGGCAGCCGATGTGTATTACAGCAGTTCCGTGACCTGATACTCTCAGAGGACTTGCTGGAAAATCGCATAATTGCGGAAAATGCAAAGGCACAGTAAAATAATAGTGCCTTTGCAATGCCCGGTTGTCGGAAAGGAGATATGACAATGGCAACAGCAAACTATATCAAAGGGCAAAGCGAAACCAAAATCACGGCGCTCTACTGCCGCCTTTCTCAAGACGATGGGCGGGAAGGCGACAGTAACTCCATATCGAATCAAAAGGAGATTTTACTTGCATACGCACAGCGGAATAATTTTCCGAACCCTCAGTTTTTCACGGATGACGGATTTTCGGGGACGACCTTCGACAGACCGAGTTTCATCCAAATGGAGAACCTGGTGGAACAGGGCTTGGTAGATACCATCATCGTAAAGGATCTCAGTCGTTTTGGCAGGAATTATCTTGATGTGGGCAACTATCTTGAAATCAAATACCCGACCCTCGGCGTCAGGTTCATTGCCATTCAGGAAAATGTAGATACCCTCAAGGAAACAGGCACGGAGATGATGCCGTTCAACAACATATTTAACGAGTGGTATGCTGCTCAAACGAGCAAGAAAATCCGTGCGGTATGGAAGAACAAGGCGGCAAACGGCAAGCGGGTCAGTTCCTCCGTCCCATTCGGCTATCTCAAGAACCCACAGGATAAGGAGGACTGGCTGGTAGACGAACCGGCAGCGGATATTGTGCGGAAAATCTACGCACTCTGCCTTGACGGGAGAGGTCCGTTGCAGATCGCAAAGCAGCTTGAACAGGAAAAGGTTCTCATCCCTTCCGCCTATTACGCTTCGCTTGGCAGAAAAACAAGAAAGCAGTATACCCACCCATACGCTTGGGATCAGAAAACCGTCGCCGGTATTCTTGCCAATCAGCAGTACACGGGCTGCACCGTGAACTTTATGACCACCACGGTCAGCTACAAGGTTCACAAGACCGTGTATAATCCAAAGGACGAGTGGCAGATCATCCCGAACACTCAGCCTGCCATCATCGACGAGGACACCTGGAAACGAGTACAGGAGCTTCGTGAGAACCGCATCCGTCCGACAGCAACGGGTAGGACAAGCCTTTTTTCCGGCAAAGTGTTCTGTGCGGACTGCGGTTCAAAGCTCCATTTCTGTGCCGCCAAGAGCCTTAACGCCAATCAGGAGCATTACCGCTGCGCCAACTACAAAAGCGGCAGAGGAAACTGTCAGATACACTATATCCGCAATGTAGTGCTGGAAAAGATCGTGCTGGAAGCTATCAACAGCTTGGCGGACTTCGTTAGATGCTATGAACCGGTGTTTCTATACCTGATGGCGCAGAAAGACATCGTATCCAAGCGGACGGAAACAAACAGGCTCAAGTCCTCCATTGAAAGCGGAAAGCGGCGTATTCAAGACCTTGACAAGCTGATAGAGCGCATCTATGAGGATCAGGTCCTCGGCAACATCTCAGCCGAACGCTATGCAAGAATGTCGATCAATTACGAAAACGAGCAGAGGGAGCTTGTCAAAAGGGTCGATGAGGACGAGAAAAGGCTTGTCAGTATAGAACAGACAAGCCTTGACCTGAAAACCCTGCTGAAAGTCCTGCGAAGCAGCACGGCATTTGAGGAGCTGACGCCAACGCTTGTCAACTCGCTGATACGGAGGATTGAGGTTCACAACAACGACAAGTCAAGCGGTCACTGCTCTGTGAAGGTGGACATCTACTTCACAGCCATCGGACTGATTGACATTCCCACAGAGGACGAGGTCAAAAGCCTGATGGAGAAAATACAGGCAAACCCGCAGGAATACAGGCTTACAGCCTGAAAGAGGAAACGGTGCAACCCCGAAAATGGGGGTTACACCGTATCTCTGAAAAAAACATCCTTACGGGGCTTTGGCTAATGGAAGTCCCTTCCCGGTGCCTCCCGTGACATAGTCCCAAAGGTCGCCTTGATTTTTCGCCATCATCGCCATGATTTTGGCGGCGTCCATAACACTTCCACCTCCCAACGCCACCACAAAATCGCACTTGTGAGAGCGGGCAAACTCGGCTCCCTCCATCGCTGTTGATTTAAGCGGGTTGGCCTCTACCTTGCGGAACACCTCCACAGCGATACCCGCTTTTTGAAGCTGCTCTTTCGTCCGGGCCAGCGCACCGACTTTCCCTGCGAAATGACCAGCATAGCCTTTTCCCCCGGCATGGTCTGTTCATGCAGATGGTCGAGCTGCCCAGGCCCAAACAGCACACGGGTAGGTGCATACATCATATAACTCATAGTGAACATACCCCCTTGATCTATCACAATAAAAAGACCGACAGGCGGGAGTATCCGTCTGTCGGTCTCTCCCTGTGCTATTAGTGTAACAGCAGGGAGGTGAAATGTCCAATACTTATGTTAAATTATCTGCCATGCTCAAAATGTATTCTTTATGTGGGTGACAAATCGGGTTGCCGCTGAAGCAAGAACACGGTTCTTTTTCCAAGCCAGTACATGACCGGCGAACCGTTCCGGGGTAATGGGGACAAAGGCAATCCCCTCTACAGGGCGGATGGTATACGCCCCCTCTACACACACCGGGTATCCCAGCCCAGCCAGCGCAAGGGGAATTGCGTTGGTCAGCAGGTTGTGGAGCGCAAACACATTCAGCTTGTTCCGCTTTATCCCAAACCAGCTTGCGATCTCCTCCTGTACGATTTCCCTCCGGGGAAGGATCAGGGGCAGCCTGGAAGCCTCCTCCAGAGAGACGAAGCCCTGCCGGGCCAGAGGATGGCCTCCCTCCAGAATGATTCCCCATCTGTCCTGCACAGGCAGACGAATATAATCGTATTTAGCGGTCTCTACCGGGTCAAGCAGGATACCCAAGTCGATCTCGCCCCTGTCCAGCTTCTCTTTCATGTCATCCCCATTGGCGCTGTATAAATCGTACTGCACCATAGGATGTTCCTTTGCAAAGGACGAGAGGATTTCGGGCAGCATCTTTGAGGCGGAGGATTCCACACAGCCGATGGAGACTGTTCCCCCAACCAGATTTTGCTGGTCGATCAGATCCCGCTGGGTCTTGTCCAGAAGGGTCACAAGTTCCATCGCCCGCTGCTGGAACAGGATGCCCGCATCCGTGAGAGAGATTTTTCGGTTTCCCCGCTCCAGCAAAACGGTTCCCAGTTCATCTTCTAAATCCTTGAGCTGTCGGCTCAAAGTAGGCTGGGTAATGTGGAGGATGTCGGCAGCATGAGTGATGTTGCCCTCTTTGGCCACCGTCAAAAAATAATTCAACACACGCAGATCCATAGGTCACCGCCCCCTCTGTTGATGGTTTTAGTATAGGGGGAAAGCCGCCCCATGTCAAGAAGAATATACAGTTTAGGCATAATAGCGGCTCTTCCATTTGTTTTCTTTCAGGCAAGAAGCCGGTGTTTTCTCTTTTTTGGCAACTGAGATGAGCTGCAAGTGCCGTGTCTGGCCTTTCATTGTTTATTGCGAAGCAACTGTTGATCCGGCCTGCGGTTCCAGAACAGACAAGGACCACATGACCTGCCACAAAGAGGACTGGAGTATATGGAAAGCCTGCCGCCCGTAGACATCATCTACGGAGGGAGCTCGTGCCAGGACCGTTCCGTGGCCGGAGCGAGGGCCGGATTAGCCGGTTCCCGTTCTGGCCTTTTTATGGAGCAGACCCGGATCACAAAGGAGATGAGAGGTGCGGAAGAAGGACGAGGGGCTGCCCCTCATAATTTCGAAAAATCATTTTGAGACAGCCCCTTTTGCATGGAAACGGCAACAGAAGCTTAGTATCAAGATCGACAGGCAGTGCGGCCTGTCCGCAGCGGAAAATTCCAAATCAAGATCTCAGACGCCTTCTTCCCGTAATTTGATATGGTTTTTCGGCAGTGTGGCGTCTCGCCACACTGCTTTTGCGTTCACTCCATTCTATGCTGTTTGCACAAAAAGCTGCGAATTTGCATTTTTATGTTGACGATTTGCAGGATTTATGCTACACTAGCAGACAATAGGCGGGTGCAGGCACTGCCCGTCAAAAAAGAAAGTGAGGTTTTCGTTCATGTGTCACAAGACAACACGCAGAATCCTATCTCTCTTGCTGGTACTTGCCATGATCCTGACCGGACCATTTTCGGTCACTGCAGCGGCAAGTCCCACATCCGGAGCGGAGGATCTGACCTTTCACGAAGTAGACGCCGGCTCTGTTTCCACGCAACTGGATTCCACTGCCGGCCAGGAGGTGGAATCGCTGCAGACCGATCAGACCCTCTATGAGGATACAGATCAAGTCCGTGTGACCATTTTCCTGGAGCAGGCAGCCACCCTGGAGCGGTTTGACAGCCAAAATGTGGCGTCCAACGTCCAAGCCATAAACTACCGCCAGGTTCTGGCCCAAAAGCAGGAGGAGGTGCAATCCCGGATTGAAGCCGCCACCGGCCAGGAGCTGCAGGTGGCCTGGAACATGACTTTGGCTACCAACGCCATCTCCGCCAATGTGGAATACGGGCAGATCCAGCAGATTCTGGATGTTTCCGGAGTCAAGGATCTGGTGATTGAGACCCGATATGAGCCTGCGGTGGTGGAGCAGGATCTGGAGACGGACCCCAACATGGCGACGTCTTCTGAGATGATCGGCTCCGGCCTGGCCTGGGCCAGCGGCTACACCGGCGCGGGAAGCCGCGTCGCCATCATTGACACCGGCATTGACACGGACCATCAGTCCATGGACGCCGACGCCTACTGGTACTCCCTGCAGCAGCAGGCCAAAGAGGCCGGGGTGGACTTTGAGACCTATGTGGAAGGCCTGAACCTGCTGGATCAGGCAGAGATCGACCGTGTCTGGGATCAGCTGAACATCAGCGACCGGGCCAAGAGTTCCCGGGTCTACATCAACAGCAAGCTGCCTTTCGGCTACAACTATGTAGACACCAACTACCGTGTCAACCACGATCGTGATACCCAGGGAAGCCACGGCTCCCATGTGGCCGGTATTGCCGCAGCCAACGACTACATCAAGAACGCCGATGGCAGCTTCTCTCCGGCCCTGGATACCGCCAAGATGCAGGGCGTTGCCCCTGATGCCCAGATTCTGACCATGAAGGTCTTCGGCAACTACGGCGGCGCCTATGAGTCGGACTACATGGCCGCCATCGAGGATGCCATTGTGCTGGGAGCCGACGCGGTGAACCTATCCCTCGGCTCTGCCGCTCCCGGCATGAGCCGTTCCACCAATGAGGCCTACCAGGCCATTATGGATAACCTGACCGACAGCGGCGTGATGGTGTGCATCTCCGCCGGTAACTCCGGCGGTTGGTCGGACTACGACCTCAACCTAGGCTACCTCTATGCCGACGAAGTGAGTATGCACACCGCAGGCGCTCCCGGCACCTACACCAACGCCCTTACCGTGGCCTCGGCAGACAACGTCGGCAACACCGGCCACTTCTTTGCCGTGGGCGACAAGAAGATTTTCTACACCGAGAGCACCAACTACGGAAACGCGCCCATAACCAGCCTGAGCGGTACCTATGAGTATGTGGTTCTGACGGGCTACGGCTCCGTGGAGGATTACGCCGCCCTGGGCGATGCCCTGGAAGGCCGCATCGCCGTGTGTTCCAGAGGCCAGCTGACCTTTACGGAGAAGGCCACCAACGCCGTGAACGCCGGAGCTGTGGGCACCATTATTTTCAACAACGAGCCCGGAACCATCAACCTGGCCCTTGACGGCTACCAGGTCAAGGCTCCCTGCGTCAGCATCTCCCTGGCAGAGGGCGAATATATGAAGTCCAGCGCCAAGCCGGTCACCGACCAAGCTGGAAACGTGCTGTACTACCTGGGCGAGCTGACCATCACCGACGAGATCGACTACGCTCTCCGAGGAGACGAGTGCCAGACCATGAGCTACTTCTCCAGTTGGGGCGTTCCCGGTTCCCTGGAGCTGAAGCCGGAGATCACCGCTCCCGGCGGCAATATCTATTCTCTGGACGGCGTTACCTACGGCGGCAAGAGCTATGCCAACAACTCCGGCACCTCCATGGCTTCGCCCCAGGTCGCCGGCATCTCGGCGGTTCTGGCCCAGTACATCCGGGGAAGCGGGCTGGAGGAAAAGACCGGTCTGGACGCCCGGCAGCTCATCCAATCTCTGATCATGTCCACAGCCACCCCCATTCGGGATGGTGAGAACGGCGGCTATTACTACCCGGTTCTCCAGCAGGGCGCCGGCCTGGCCAATGTATATAGCGCCATCGCCGCCGATAGCGTAATCCTAATGGACGAAGACGCCACCGACTCGGCATCGGACGGCAAGGTAAAGGCCGAGCTGGGAGACGACCCGGATCGACAGGGCCGCTACAGCTTCTCCTTCACCCTGCAAAACATCACCGACCAGCCCCTGACCTACCGGCTCAGCGCCGACTTCTTCACCCAGGGAACCTTCCGGCAGGATGGAGAAACCTATCTGGACACCCAGACGCAGGCTTTGGAGGTCAGCGCCTCCTGGACTGCGGACGGCGCGACTCTGCCTCTGGCGGAGCCTCTGACCGGTCTGGACTTCAACGGCGACGGGGAAATCAACGTGGCCGACGGCCAGGCTCTGATGGACTATGTCATCAATGGCACGCCCATCTCCTGCGCTGACAAAGCGGATCTGGACGGCGACGGCACCGTCAATACCTATGACGTACATCTGTTCCTGTCCCGGTACAGCACCGGACTGGTCACGGTGGAGGCCGGTCAGAAGGTGAAGATTGGCGTGGAAGTGGCCCTGACCCAGGCCCAGAAGGAGGCTCTGGACGAGTCCAATCCCAACGGCGCTTATGTGGAGGGCTATGTTCTGATCTCTGGTCTGGGCACCCCAGAGGGAGTGGCCGGTACGCAGCACTCCATCCCTGTCCTTGGCTTCTACGGCAATTGGTCCGACCCTTCCATGTATGAGGACGTGACCTTCTCCCAGGCCTACAACGGCGAGGAGGTCCGGGCCACCCATACGGGCATCACCAACACCAACGGCATGGCGGTGCTCTATCCTTACAGCAGCACCCTCTACTGGTATGTGGAGCACACCGACGCCCCAGAGCGCAACGCCATCAACAGCCAGACGGAGCTGTACCAGTATGTGTTCACCCTGATCCGCAATGCCTCGGCAGTTATGGCCCTGGTAACAGATTCGGACGGCCAGCTTCTCTGGATCAGCGAGGTGTATAACCAGGCCACCCCTGCCTTCTACTATACGAACGCCGGCTACTGGACCAACATTCAAAATTTAATGGATCTGGGCTTTACGGCCTCTGACCTGGGAATTGAGGAAGATGAGCAGTTTACGGTCAGTCTGGTCAGTATCCCTGAGTACTATAATTCGGACGAGCTGTTTATGGACAAAGACCGGGTTCTGGAGCTGCTGGACTCCGGTGCGCTGGGCCAGGGCGTGAGCGTGTCCACCACATTGACCCTGGATGACACCGCTCCGGAGATTCAGACCGTGAGCAAAGATCTGACCACCGGCGCTCTGACGGTGACGGCCCGGGATAACCAGTACCTGTCCACCGTGGCCGTTCTGAACAAAAACGGCACCCGGATTCTGGCGCAGGCCGAGCCGGAGCAAACCCAGGCCGGCGCATCGGTCAGCACCGTCGTTGACCTGACCGGAATCACCGTTGGGGAAACTTGCATCGTTGTAGTCGAGGACTGCGCCAAAAACCAAAGCTACTATGAAGTGAACTACGGCGGCCAGGAGCCGGACTATTCCGGTAGCCTCTATGCCTTTGCCGCAGACGCAGGTCCTGTCCCGGCCAAGACCTGGGTGCAGATCCACTCTGACCAGCTCTACTTTACATCCACCACCGATTTTAACGGCCTGGAGGCTCTGGAAACCACGACGCTGAACATCCTGGCGGCGGAGTACGTTAACGGCAGCGTCTTTGTGGCAGCCGACGACGGCAACCTCTATGTCACCGGGCAGGGTGACTGGGTAAACTACGAAAAGGTAGGCAGCTACGCCTCTGTCACCGATTCCATCTGCGACCTGGCCATGAACTATGCCGACGGCAAGCTCTACGCCCTAGGCAGCAGTAACGACCTGTACACCGTAGACCTGGTCACCGGCAAGCTGACCCTGGCCTACAAGCTGACCCTCACCAACCCCAATATCTCCGGCAGTTTGGGTACCCGGGGCAATCTGGTAGCCCTGGCCATTGACGACGAGGGTAACTTCTATGCTGTGAACTACACCAACAGCTATAGCACCAGCTTCCTGTACACCTGGAAGTCCTCCGATGCTGTGGACGGCGCTATCATGGACTTGACTCCTGTGAACAACACGAAGACCGGCTACACCGGCACCGACGGAAATTCGGTTTACCGCTACTGCTCCGGCGTGGCCGGTACCATGGCATGGGATCATGATGCGGACGTTCTCTACTGGGCCAGCTGTTACAACACCTCTTATTACCAAACCTGCCGCTATCTGTGGACCCTGGACACCGCCACCGGCAAGGCGACCCAGGTGAATACCACCTATGCCGGCGAATCTGAGACGGCGAACCCCGCCGTCAGCGGTTCCATTACCTACTCCCGGCTCAACGGCCTGTATATCGTCCCGGCCCAGAAGCCTCTGGGCGCCACCGACCAGGCAGTGAGCATCACCCTGAGCCGCTCCGAAATGAAGCTCCTCCCGGGCTGCACCACGGAACTGACCGCTGAGATCATGCCCTGGGGCCTGGAGGACAAGTCCATCACCTGGTTCAGCAGCAATGAATCCGTGGCTCAGGTGAAAGACGGTGTGGTCACTGCCCTGGCCGAGGGTAGCGCCACCATTCGGGCCGTGACCAACGCCGAGCCCCATCTGGAGGCGGTATGTACGGTAACAGTGGCAGAGGCAGAAGACATTCACTTCTCCGCCCTGGTGCGCGGCGAGACCGGAAGCCAGTGGACGGAATTCTCCACCGGCGACCTGAGTACCGCTTCCTCCTTCGGCTCCGGCAGAACCATCCTGGGCGGCACCGCCGTGGGCGATACCCTGTACTATCACGACGGCACCTGTATCTACTCCATGGACGCTGACACCCTGGAGGAGACCAACCTGGGAACGGTAGAGTCCAACTGGCTCTGGTCCGACGCGGCCCCCGCGCCCAAGACCGGCGTGAGCAGCTTTGGTGACGTGTTCGGCTTCGTCATGGGCCTGTGCAACAACGGCACGATTCTGGAAATGGTCAGACCTGAGGCAGGGACCTTGAAATACATCGACCTGACCAAATACTTGGACGAGCCTGCAGCGGCCATTGCCTATGTGAAAACCGGAACCTACTACTATGACTCTATTTACAGCAAAAATCCAGCAAACTACTACTATGTACTTACCGAGAGCGGCAAGCTCTACTACGGCCTGGTGTTCACCATCAACGGCGGCTATGACTATGCAGCCCGCATGACCCTGGTGGGCGATACCGGCCTGAATCTGGGCTCTGTGTCCAAGATAGACGGTTCCGCCTTCGCCTCCATGGTCTATGACCAGGAGACAGAACTGCTGGTTCTGTCCACAGGCAAGTCCGGACAGGATGGCAAGCTCTATTTGATCGACCCCACCTATGCCTATGCCCAGGAGCTGGGCCAGACTGACGGCACTGCCGTGTGCCTGTACCAGTATGACCGGCCCACTGAGGTGACAGTGCAGATGAAGTCTGAGGACACAACCATTTACGCTACGGATCGGCTGCAGCTCTCCGTGAGAGTCAAGCCCGCATCCTTCACCGGCGGCGTGGTCTGGAGCTCCAGTGACGAGACCGTAGCCACCGTGGACAAAAACGGCATTGTCACCGGCGTGGCCCCCGGCACAGCCACCATCACCGCAACCTCTGTGGACAAGCGCAGCGACGGCACCGCCTCCTCCGCCTCCGTGGAAATCACCGTAAAGGCCCTGGACAGCCTAGATACTGAAGTCCGGGTCAGCGGCCAGATCACCCTGGAGGACGGCTCCGCCCAGTGGGTGGACATCGACGTGAACTCCCTGGCCACCACCAAGCTGGCAGACGCGGCCACCTCCTTCACCGCCGGCGGCATGTCTCAGGGCAAGCTCTATGGCACCGACAGCGATTTCGAGACCGACGGAGCGGGCTTCTATGTGGTAGACCCGGCCAGCAACTATGCCCAGAAGACCCTGGGTCAGGTCAGCGCCGACGACGCCCCTCTGGACGTGACCAGCGTTCCCTTCCGCCAGGCCACCAGCACCGGCGGCAAGACCATTGACGCCTTTGGCGCTCCCTTCTATGTGACCAACAACCAGCGGATTGTCATGAACGCCAGAGATGAAAACGGCGAGCCGGATCTGGATATCCGCGCCCTGGACGATGACGTGTCCTTCACCGGCTACAACCTGTCCACTATGGCCTTTGTAGGCTTGGACGACTGGGGCGATCAGGAAGTACTTATGTTCCTGTCCCTGGGCAAGAACAGCAGCCTGTATATCATCTTTGCCATGGTAGACACGGTGGATGAGTTTGGCGACCCCTGCTACACCTTCATGGGCACCGCCTTCGGCTACACAGACCTGATGCTTGAGGATACCCACAGCTATTCCGTGGCCTACGACCCGGACACCAACTTCCTGGTAGTTGCCGACAGCACCGACGGCGGCGCCCTGTACTACATCGACCTGAACAATCCCACCTTTGAAGGCGGTGAATATCCCACGGGTAAGCTGGGCTATCTGCCGGGCGTGCGCAGCATTTCCTCTCTCTACGGCGATCTGTATCTGTGCCAGCGGGTGGAGGATCTGGACGGCCGGGGTATGGGTGTCTTCCAGAACGGCAGCGCAATTCTGCAGTCCCTGCCCATCAGCCTGAACACCTCCCTGGAGACCCTGGAGCGCTTTACCGGCAAAACCGCCGCTGAGAACGCCCAGAACGCGATTGGCGGTGCTCTGAACTCCGTCGTTGTTCCCGAGAAGAAAGCGGAGAAGCAGTCCGACTCCAATACCGTGACCCTCCAACTCACCTCCGACCAGGCTGCCGCCAACGGCAAGCTCACCCTGACCTACGACACCGATGCTCTGGTGCTTCAGAGCGTGAAGGGCCTCAACGCCCAGGCATTTGCCTGGAAGGAAAGCAATGGCGCCGTGGTTCTGGGCTACGCGGATGATACCAGCCTGCCGGCAGGAACGCCCATAGCGGAGCTGACCTTCACCCGGAAGACCGGCCTTGTGAGCAACGTGACGGTTCTCTGGCAGGAGCAGATTCCTGGAAACTCCGTCGAAAAGGAAATCGTGACCATCTTCTGCCGCCAGGCGGACTGCCCCTCCAAAGGCTTCACCGACCTGAAGCAGGATGCCTGGTATCACGACTCGGTGGACTATGTCCTGAGCTTCGGCTTCATGAAGGGCACCAGCGCCACCACCTTCGATCCCAACGGCGATACCACCCGGGCCGCCATGGCCACGGTGCTCTACCGGATGGCTGGCTCTCCCCAGGCCACCGGCTCCAATCCGTTCACCGACGTGAAGGAAGGAACCTGGTACACCGAGGCTGTAAACTGGGCCTACGAGAACGGCATCGTGAAGGGCGTAACGGAGGAGCTGTTTGCTCCGAACAGAGCCATCACCCGCCAGGAGGCCGCAACCATGATCTACCGGTTCAGCGGGGCATACCTGGGCGCGGATGTGAGCAATGAAGCAGATCTGTCCGGCTTCCCCGACAGCGCGAATGTCCAGCCCTACGCCCGCCAGGCCATGGCTTGGGCTGTGGAGCAGGGAATCATCCTGGGCAGCGACGGGAAGCTGAAGCCCCAGTCCCAGGCCCTCCGGGCCGAGTTGGCCGCCATTCTGATGCGGATCCATACTCTGGTGATGCTCCCTGAGCAATTCTGACAAAGCAAGGCCCCGGCGGAGTGCCTCCGCCGGGGCCCCAGAGGACTTGCGTTTGGAAAGAAAAACTGTTATAATGAGGCCAAATCATCAACAAGGAGCGATGCCTGTGGAACTGATTATCTATCAGCACCCCTGCTGGCTGCTGGAAGCGGCAGAGCTGGTGCATGGTTTGGTCAATCATACTCCCGCAGGAACCATGGTCGGGGAAGGGCTGTACTGCATTCCCAAGGACCGACTCCGCTCCATCCAGGCATCGGCCTGTTCCGGTATGGATCCGGAGGATCCCCGGGTTCGGTTCTATTTCGAGGATGTGCCCCTGGAAGGGCTCAGCGGCCGCGGCTCCTGCCTGGGTTGCACCATGCTTTACAGCTATCTAGCCATCGAGCACTCCGAGCCCCAGGCTTATGCCCAGGCCATTTCCCAGCGCTGGGCCCAACGCCAGCGCGACGGCTTCCAGATCAATGGCATTGACGAGTTCACCCTGGACTTTCGTGAGGACGGTCAGAAGAACCTGTCCCTGGCCGAAGAGCTGGCAGGCCTGGCAATTCCGGAGTGGTATCGGATGCGGCTTTTGGAGGTGCTCTCCGCCTTTGACCTGCACCTGGACCGGCTGCTGGAAATCTTAAGCCCGGTGACTCAGGCTCTGCCAGGGCTTCTGGAGCCATGGACCAGTCGAATTCCCCAGCTCACCGAGCACTGGCAGCGCGCCTTCCGGGAGAACTCGCCGGATTCCTTCTTTCTCAGCCGGGTTCGTCTGTCCGACACCCGTATTGAGCGGATGGAACTGGCCTTCCGGTTTTTCTCCCCGGTTTGTTCGCCGGGCCGGTATGACAACCGGCTTCGCAGCACCCGGTTTCACATGGGCGTGTATATCGACCCTGCCGGAGAGCAGCCCGAGGGCCAGACCATCCCCAACGAGGGAGAGCTGGAAGCCCTGCGGCTCCTGGCCAATCCGGCTCGGATTCAGATGCTGCGGCTCATGCGGGATGAACCCATGAGCGGCCAGGAGCTGGCCCAGGCTTTGGATCTGAACTCCGGTACGGTGTCACGGGATCTAAACAGCCTGAACAACGCCCGGCTCCTGCTGGTCGGCAGCTCCACGGGTGCCAGACTCAAATACCGCACCAATCTGGCGGCCGTCCGCCAGATTTTGGAGCGGTGCTCTGATTATCTTTTGAAATATTAATTCCATCTTCTTCCCCTGCTCGGGCTGTCTCACTAAGAGGCAGCCCCGAAAGAAATACAGCGCCCGGCTCTTGCAAAGAGCCGGGCGTTGGCGTATTATTTAAGTGTGAAATCAAACAATCCGCAAGTAGAGTATACAGCATACGGGACTGGATATCAAGTCTGCTTGCCCATGAATTTAGAAATCAAGATCCCGTCAGACGAACCAGTGAGATTACTCAGCCCGGAGGGAAAATCTGCCCCGGATCATAACACCATCGCCCGGTTCCGCAGGGAACATTTGCCCTACGCGGTGGAGGATCTGTTGAACCAGATGGTGAAGCTATTGGTGGAATGCGGAGAAATTTCCTTTGAGGAATCTGTGGTGTTCATTGATGGCACAAAAATCGAAGCCAATGCCAATCGGTATTCATTTGTCTGGAAAACTGCCGTAACAAAGAGGCAGGTCAAGCTGGGGGAAAAGATCGCAAGTGTGCTGCCGAAGCTGCTGGCCGTATCCGACACTGGGATTACCGAGCCCTCGCAGATTACACTTCAGAAACTGAAGAAGCTGAGGAAGCAGCTATATGCAAAAAAATTGGCTAACAATGTGACGTTTGTCCGAGGAAAAGGGCACCACAAGTCGGGTTTGCAGAAAGCCATTGAAACCATAAACAGCTGGCTGGAACGGTTAAAGCGGTACAATCTGGATATCCACATCTGTGGAGATCGGAACAGCTACAGCAAAACCGATCCGGACGCGACCTTTATGCGCATGATTGTTAGGCAAAAGTATCTCTGCGATTTAATAA
>ERZ1503895.148-NODE-148-length-20136-cov-3.389921_pt1 | contig 20136 bp, 9 predicted proteins | sample MGYA00572422_ERZ1503895 | MGnify/ENA primary metagenome ERZ1503895 (study PRJEB39906, sample SAMEA3182112) | gut metagenome | biome: human; feature: gut; material: Stool; isolation source: human stools | place: Canada | collected 2013-05-06 ...
GGTATAGACACCGTTGTCTGCCTTGACAGCAGCCTTGTCGTAAGCAAAAGTAGTATAGGAAAGACCGTAACCGAAAGGATAGGAAACCTGCTTGCCGAAGGTATCGAAGTAACGGTAACCCACGTAGATATCCTCCTCATAATTGGTATAATCCACATCCTTCACGTCGTTCTTCTTCCCGTCCTTGTTCACGAGGTCGGTGCTCACACGCATGTCTATCGGGAAGTTGGCGGAAGAAGCGGCATCTTCAAACTTCACCGGGAAAGTCATTGTCAGCTTGCCCGAAGGAGAAGCCTTGCCACTCAGCACGTCAGCCACACTGTTTCCTCCCTCCTGGCCTGCCTGCCATGCACAAAGGATGGCATCGGGAACAGACTTCCAAGAAGCAGTTTCAATCACACCACCGATATTAAGTACCACCACTACCTTCTTTCCGGCAGCGTGGAAAGCATCGGACACTGCTTTCAACATGCTCTGCTCCTCTTTGGTGAGGTTGAAGTCGGCTACCATACGGTCGAGAAACTCACCGGAGGTACGTCCCAGCGTCACCAGTGCCACATCGGCCTTGGCAACCTGCTCGCGGATAACTTGTGCGGACACAGCCATCTCAGCAGGACGCTCGTCGGGCATAAACCACTCTTTCTTATCTTTGGCCAGACGTTCTTTCTCTGCTTTCAGGTAAGCTTCATAGCTATTCTTCAGCGCTTCATCCACCACATAGCCGGCATTCTTCAAGCCGTCCAATAGCGAAACGGTATAAGCGCGGTTCACGTTGCCCGAGCCTGTACCTCCGGCAATGAAGTCATAGGAAGTGCAACCGAAGAGTGCCACGTTCTTCACGTCGGCAGCCAGCGGCAGAGCACCGTTATCGTTCTTCAGCAATACCATACCTTCCGTTGCCGACTGGCGGGTTACGGCAGCATGCGCCTTCAAATCAGGCTTGTTGGAGTATTTATATCCCTTGAAGTGGGGAGTCTGGAGAATCATCTCCAGAATACGCTTCACATTCTGATTGAGGATGGCTTCGTCCAACGCTCCGTCCTGCACACCCTTCACGATGGCTTCGTACTGCTTGGGCAGACCGGGCTGCAACATGTCGTTGCCTGCCACCATCTGTGCCACGGCATCCTTGCCGCCAAACCAGTCGGTCATCACCATGCCCTTGAAGCCCCATTCGTCGCGCAACATCGTTGTCTGCAACTCCTTGTTTTCCGAAGTGTAGACACCGTTCAGGTAGTTGTATGAGGACATCACGGTCCAAGGAGCGGATTCCTTCACGGCAATCTCGAACCCTTTCAAGTAGATTTCGCGCAAAGCGCGTGGAGATACATGCGCATCCGTAGCCATACGGTTGGTTTCCTGGTTGTTCACAGCAAAGTGCTTGATACTGGTACCCACACCGTTGCTCTGCACACCACGTACGTAGGCGGCGGCAATCTTACCCGACACCAACGGGTCTTCGGAATAATACTCGAAGTTACGTCCGCAAAGCGGGTTACGGTGAATGTTCAGCGCCGGAGCCAACAGCACGTCCGCACCGTATTCCAGCACTTCGTTACCGATGGATTGACCTACACTTTCCACCAGTTCCTGGTCCCAGGTAGAGGCGAGCAAAGTTCCGATAGGGAAATGAGTACAATAGTACGTAGCCGAATCCCCCTCACGCTTGGGGTCGATACGCAGTCCAGCGGGACCATCAGCCAGCACCACAGCGGGAATACCGAGGCGTTCAATCGGGTATGTGGTTCCTGCCGCACCCGGCACCAGCTTTCTCGTTGCACCGATTACGGCACTGTCACCCGAGAAGCCTGCCATACCGGTACCCACTACCAGATGCGCCTTTTCTTCCAAGGTCATGGCGCCAATCACCTCATCCAGAGAGGACTTTCCAAGCTGCGGCACACCCGGTCCGCAAGCTGACAAAACAGCCATTGCTGCTGCCATGGATATGATATAGTTCTTCCAGAGATGACCTTCTCCGGTTTCATAATATTCATATTTGTAACCCTTCTCGTCCAACATCTTGCGGTAGTCGCTGTTGGCTTGGAACAAGAAGTCTTTATTACCGATAGCAATGTAATAGAGTGCCGGTTTCTTGGCAAACTGGGTTTTCAGTTTGGCTTCAAGGTTGTCATAAATCGGAGACTTCACATCTTTGTTGGGCATGATGGCTGCCGAGAACAGCCCTACATAGTCGAACATATCCGGATATTGCTTGGAGATGTGCATGGAGTGGTAACCGCCCATAGACAATCCGGCAATGGCACGCCCCTTCTTGTTGGCCTGCGTACGGTAAGTCTTATCAATGAACTTCACCACGTCGGGGAAAGCAGTCTCAAAAGAGCCTTCCATCGTCTTGGGCAGATTCATGCTGGGAGCGGCAAAACCCAATGACGATTCACCCGGAGCAGCCTCCAACGCAGCGTTACCGTTGGTCATTACTACAATCATCGGCTTGGCCTTGCCTTGGGCGATGAGGTTATCCAGAATCTGTGCCGTACGTCCCAGTTCGCTCCATGCGTTCTCGTCGCCACCCATGCCGTGCAGCAGGTAGAAGACAGGATAGCGCTTGCCGCTTGTCTCATATCCGGCAGGCGTATAGACAGTCAGACGGCGGTCCATACCCAGCGTAGGGCTGTTGTACCATACCTTAGATACCGTTCCATGAGGAACTTTATTCACTTTGTAAAGGTCGATGCGCTCGTCACCACCGATGATGAATACATTCGTCACGCTTGCCACGTCTCGAATCATATAGACGTTGGCAGGGTCGTTAATCTTCAGTCCGTCTACCAGGAAAGTGTAGCTGTAGAGTTCCGGTTTCAGCGGTTCGGGAGTAGTGAATTCCCACACACCGTCCTTGTTCTCTTTCAAATCTGCCACACCCGGACCATCAAACTCACCAAAAGGAGTCTTGATTTTCTGCGTAGGCAGGAAGTCGCCGGTTACTTGCACCTTTACGGCTTTCGGCGCCTTCAAGCGGAAAGTTACTGTATTGTTGTCGTGTATCTCAGGTGAGACCACGGGAGCGCCTCCCCAGAGAGCTTGTTGCGCGAAAGTCATCGCACACATCAGCAACAGAGCTGACAAAATAGAAATTCTTTTCATGATACGTATGTTATTTTGTTATTAAATTAGTTATACCAAATCCTCTTATTTGAACAACTTCGGCGCGAACTCCGTCAGATAGATTCGCCAGTTCCTCCAGATATGTCCCTCGCCCGTTTCAAGATACTCGTACTTATAACCATTGTCGTCAAGCAACTTGCGAAAATCGGCCACACCTTTATAAACAAAGTCCGTCTTGCCGCATGCGATGAAGTAAAGAGCCGGTTTCTTGGCAAACTGAGTCTTCAGCTTACCTTCGAAGTCGGTATAGACCGGACAAGTCGATTTATCGTTTCCGGTACTTGCACCGGAGAAAAGACCTACATAGTCGAACATGTCCGGGTAATACTTGGAAATATTGCAAGAGTGGAAACTACCCATAGAAAGCCCGGCAATGGCACGGTTCTTCTTATTGGCAAGAGTGCGGAAATTCTTCTCCACGAACTTCACGATTTCGGGGAACGAGAGTTCAAAAGCACCTTCCGCCACCTTCGCTCTTTCGTCGGGACGCATGGAGGGGGCAACAAAACCCTTGGGAGATTCACCTGCAGCAGCATCTTGCCAAGCATTGCCGTTAGTCATCACCACAATCATAGGTTTAGCCTTGCCTTGTGCAATGAGATTATCCAATATCTGCGAAGTACGGCCAAGAGCAATCCAAGCTTCCTCATCACCACCTGCACCATGAAGCAGATAAAATACCGGATAACGCTTGCCGCTGGTTTCATAACCAGCCGGAGTGTAAATCGTCAGACGGCGGTCCATTCCCAGCGAAGGACTATTGTACCACATGCGACTTACCGTTCCATGGGGTACCTTATTCACTTTATACAAATCGGCACGGTCACCACCGATGATAAATACATTGGTCACGGTAGCCACATCCCGAATCATGTAAACATTGCTCGGGTCCATCATTCTCAATCCGTCCACAATAAAGGAGTATCCATAAAGTTCCGGCTTCAATGGTTCGGGAGTAGTAAATTCCCAAACGCCATCCTTCCCCTCTGTCAAATCGGCAATGCCCGGTGCATCATAATCGCCACGAGGAGTCTTAATAGTTTGTGGAGGCAGAAAATCACCGGTAATCTGCACCCTTACAGCCTTAGGAGCTTTCAAGCGAAAAGTAACCGTGTTGTCGTCATGAATATCAGGAGAGACAACTGCCGCACCTCCCCAAAGAGCTTGCTGTGCAAAAAGGGTGACACAGCAGACCAGCAGCATCGCTGCCAAACTTAATAATCTTTTCATAATTTCTTATATTAAATGAATTAGCTTCTTGTTATTTAGCAAAGCAGCGACTTACAAAAGGCAGGCACATATAAAGTGCCGAATGCCAATATTCGCTGGTATGTCCGCCATCCCGCACACGGAACTGGCAAGGGATACCGGCATTACGCATCGCTTGGAAAAACTCTATATTACGGTCCAGCAGAAAGTCATCGTCTCCGCAATCCACAAACCACTGTACAGTACGAAGCTGTGCCTTACGCGCAACATCTGCCTCAGCCACATACCTGATGCAACTATGCTCCTGCACAGAACGCGTCAGTACAGCCATCTTGTTTGTGGGGTCGGGGTCTCTTCCCACCTCCTCACCACTAACGGGGATGTTCATCAAAGCACTCATAGCATAAGCAGCACAATACATATCCGGATAGCGCTGTGCATAGCTTGCCGTTCCACCTCCGCCCATAGAAAGTCCGGCAATGGCACGATGCCGCTTATCACCTTTCACCCGGTAAGTCTTCTCTATATAAGGAAGGAACTCCTTATAGAAGAAATCTTCGTAAGCCCAACCCGGCATGTTGAAGTAGCCGTTCCAGCAAGTAGCCGGATTGCCTCCTGCATTGGGGCTGACGATAATCATCTCGCAAGCCTCGCCCGATGCCACCAACTGGTCCATCACGTCCTTCACACGTTGGTCTGTAAACCAACTGGTATTCACCCCCGACATGCCGTGCAGCAAATAGAGGATAGGATATTTCCTATCCGTTTCATTGCTATAGCTTTGCGGCAGATAGATGGTGTAGGCACGGTGTGCTTTCAATACCTGGCTGTAGATGCTGTCGGTCACTACCTTGCTTTGCGGTCCCCATGCAGGATTTTGTGCATTTGCCATCCACAGCAAGCAGACGGCAAAAAGAGAGAGTATCAATCTTTTCATGGTATCGATTTAAAAATGTACTACAAAATAAGCGTTTTCCATTCTAAAACTAATTGATATATATCAGTTTTTTCACGCATATCCCCCTCATCTCTTCACCATCGGATACACAGCCACAGGCACTTGCGCCCGCATGGCATCATGCACTTTCTGCTTGCGTGCCTTTGTCACCCTCTGTACCGCTGTGCAACGCACATCGGCCGAAGATGCGGCAACCATCCACTGATATTCACCCTTAGCCAACTCCCAAGAGCTGTTTTTCTCATTAAAGGAAGCCATGTCCATCACGTTCCAAGTCAGAATCAGTGTCTGGCTCTCGCCCGGCTGGAGCAAGGCAGTTTTGCCGAAGGCCTTCAACTCCTTGGCAGGCTTGTCAAGTCCCCCATTCGGAGCTTTCACATAGAGTTGTACAGCTTCACGCCCTGCCACCTTGCCGATGTTCTTCACGCTCACTTTCAACTCACAGCGATCGGCATCCATTTTGGCGTTCTCTACCGCATAGTCAAAAGCAGTATAGCTCAAACCATGACCGAACGGATAGGAAACCTCTTTACCGAAAGTGTCGAAATAGCGATAACCCACATAGATTCCCTCTTCATAGTTGGTGAAATCCACATTTTTCTCCGGTTCCTTCGGTTTCTCCTCTTTCTTTTCGGACTTGAAGTTCATGCCGGTACCCATAGCAAACGACGGCATCTTGAACTCGTAATCAAAAGGGAAGTTAGCATCCGACGGCGCATCGCCATATTTCACGGCAAACGTCATGGGTAACTTGCCCGAAGGATTCACCTCTCCGGTCAGGATATCCGTGATACAATTGCCCACCTCTTGTCCCGGCTGGAAGGCACAAACCACTGCATCTGCCAGTCCCTTCCAAGAAGCAGTCTCCACCGGGCTGCAGATGTTGAGAACCACCACCAGTTTCTTGCCTGCAGCATGATAAGCGGCAGACACTTGCTTAATCAGAGCCAATTCGTTCTCCTTCAGGAGGAAATCTTCCACACGGCGGTCACAGCCCTCGCCACTGACACGCCCCAGCGTAAGCACGGCAATGTCGTTGGCCTTCACTTGTGCAGCCAGTTCCTCGGCAGTGGGCAGGAACTCCTCGGCACGGGGCAGCGGAGTAAAGGCGAAAGGCGGTTTTCCGTGAGGAAAAAGCCGTTTCTGCTCGTCCGCCATATGCTTCTTGTAGCGATTCAGCAATTCTTTGTCCACGATGTAACCCGCATTGCGCAAACCTTCTACCATAGAAACCGTGTAATAGCCGATGCCCGTACTGCCAAAGCCCATGCCGGCAGGAACCATGTCATAGGAAGTAGTTCCATAAAGGGCCACTTTTTTGATGCCGGCAGCCATGGGTAGCGCCTGCTTGTTATCCAGCAGCACGATACCTTCCGCACCTATCTCACGGTCTACTTGCGCATGAGCCTCCAAGTCGGTTTTATTGGGATACTCGTAGCCGGCAAAGGTATGGCTCTTGACCACAAACTCCAGCACACGCTTCACGCTGCGGTCGAGGAGTGCCAAATCCAGTGTACCATTCTCTACGGCTTTCAAAATAGCTTTATACTGGCGGTCCTGCCCCGGTTGAAGCATATCGTTTCCTGCTACGATGGAGGTCACGGCATCTTTTCCGGCATTCCAGTCGGACATCACCAGTCCCTTGAATCCCCATTCGTCGCGGAGGATGTCCTCTGTCAGTTCGCGGTCCTCGCAGGTATATTTGCCGTTCACCTTATTGTAGGCGGTCATCACGCTCCAGGGCTGAGACTCTTTGACAGCAATCTCGAAGCACTTCAAATACAGCTCGCGCAAGGGGCGCTGTGTCAGATGAGAATCGTTGTTATTGCGGTTGGTCTCCTGGTTGTTCACGGCAAAGTGTTTCAGGCAGGTACCTGTCCCCCGGCTCTGGACTCCGTTGATATAGGCAGCAGCCATTTTACCAGCCAACACCGGATCTTCCGAATAATATTCATGGTTACGTCCACAAAGCACATTTCGCATCAGGTTGACACCCGGTGCCAGCAACACATCCAAACCATAATCCTTCACTTCCATACCCAAAGTACGTCCCACCTTATGGGCTGCATCCGGATTGAAAGTAGCTGCCACCGTGGTGCTGGAAGGGAATTCCGTAGCATGATAAGTACGGCTGTCGAATTCCCGCTTGGCAGCCATCGCCAACCGGTGCGGTCCGTCGGCAAGATAGGCGGAAGGGATACCCAGTCGGGGAATGTCGTAAGTACGTCCCGCTGTTCCTGGAAACTTGGTATCACTTCCCATCGACATTCCACAACCGATGACGAGGTGTACCTTCTCTTCGAGGGTCATGGCACTGACCACTTCGTCGACATTGTCGGCACGCAGTCTGACTGACTGATTCGAACCGGTCACCTGTGCAGTCAAAGCAGATGCCAGACAGAGTGAAAATAAAGTAATTGACAATCTTCTCATATATATTATATTTAAAAAGCCACAAAAGAAGCCCCCGTACAATTAGCTGATTCCCACGGGGGACTTCTTCTACAAACAATTAATCAGTTAGAAAAATCTAATTTTGTCTATCTGCATCAGATGACGAAGTTAGATTTTGATTCTTTATACGCTTTACCAACCTGCATTTTGTTCCATATTTGGATTCAAACGGATCTCCTTTGCCGGAATAGGCAACAAATAATGTCTTTCCTTGAAACCATAACGCGTTTTATCCTTGTTATACTGAATGTATTCTACCGCTACATTATCCGGCTCATCTTTTCCTGCTTTATTTGACAAGATAGGTGTTCTTTCACCCTGATCCTTAAGCAAAGCCTCCGCATCTTTCCAACGGATAATATCCTGATAACGGGTATATTCAGAACAGAGTTCCAGTCTCTTTTCCAATTTAATGGCATCCAAGGTAGCCGTCTTTGCATCCAATCTTGCACGCTGACGCACCTCATTCAAGCAAGCATCAGCTTCGGATTGATTGCCATCCTTCAGGTTTGCTTCAGCTGCCAGTAACAAGACTTCAGCATAACGCATCCAACGATAGTTATTATATGAACACCAAAAACCAGCAGGAGATTCTACATTCGAGAAGCGACGCTTCCACATGAAATAACCTTCATTAATCAAACTCTGCCCTTTGGCAACCTTGACACCTAATTGAGAAATTTGGTCATAGGTTTTCATTGTCTGATTCAACCGATAACCATCTACACCCTCTTCCTGAACAAATGCATCATACAACTTTTTCTGAGGAACCATAAATCCCCATCCGGTACCATTAAACTGATTGTTAGAGCCAGACATATCCAACTTATCAGTGCGCCAATGATTCATCACCTCAAAGAAACTGAACTCATCCATGGAATTACTTGCATCAAAAATACGGTTACTTTCGAGCATACTTTCACAATTATACTCAGCCTTGTAGGTCAAGATATCCTCATAATTTCCATCATAAAGTTTATACTTACCGCTAGCTCTAACCTCATTCAAGACAACAGCAGCTTCATGGAATTTTTCTTGCCATAAATAAGCTTTACCCAATATAGCTTGTGCCAACTGCTTGGTAACACGCCATGTCGTTTTATCATCTACACTCTTCTTTTCCTCCAAGAGTCCTGAATTGATAGCTTCAGTCAGGTCCCGCTCTATCAACGCCCAAATATCAGCCTTAGGCGAACGAGCCAACTGATATTCGGATTTATCAAGTTCATGGTCTACCAATGGTACATCACCCCACATAGAAACTAAATCAAAATAAGCAAAAGCACGGAAGAACTTGGCTTCAGCACAAGCCTTCTTCTTCAAATCAGTATCAGGCTCAACACGTCCCAGAATCACATTCGCCTTATAAATAAGCTGATAGTAGCTTTCCCATACGCCTCCGATAAAACTTTGGTCTGAGCCAAATGAATATTCATTACAGCCTTCCAGCTCTGCATTGTCATTACGACCACCACCACCTGCCCAAACATCGTCCGAAAGGGCATTCTTCATCATCGTATAGTTATAGTATGTACCCTTGAGTTGTATATAAAGCGCATCAGCCGCTGCTTGAGCTTGTTCGTCAGTTTTATAATAAGTGGAAAAGTCCAATACACCTTTTTGAGGTATATCCAATTTGTCTTCACACGAAGTGCCAGCCAATATAAGGAGCGCTCCGAGCATTAAAGAATATCTTAATTTCATATGTTTTTCATTTTAATAAGTTCATAAAAATCAGAATGTCACACTCAAACCAAGAACAACCTTCTTTGAATTAGGATAACTACCTTTATCCACACCTAATGAATTTCCGACACCGGTAACTTCAGGGTCAAAACCAGGATAGTCTGTAAAAGTAAAGAAGTCCTCAAGTGAGCCATATATACGTAGATTTTCAATTGCTACCTTCTTAATCAGTTGCTTCGGGAAAGAATAACCCAACTGAATTTGCTTAATCTTGAAATAAGAGCCGTCAAATACACAGCCGGAAGAAGTCAGATACTTGGTATAATCTGTAGCGCCTGATGCAGGAGTCTTCCCATTGCGATTGCTTTCTGTCCAGCGGTTTTTTGTAAAATAAGTCAGCTGATTCAAATTGTAATCCACACGGTTCAAGCCACAGAATACATCGTTACCTTGAGAACCCGTACCAAACAAGATAAAATCAAATCCCTTCCAAGCTGCATTCAAGGTAATACCATAAGTATAGTCGGCAATTCCCTTACCAATTTCTGTCTTATCATTATCCGTAATACCTTCTACACCATCAATATCTCTAAAGATTGGCTCACCGGTTTTTGAATCCACCCCCATGAAATCATAACCATAAAAATACCACGCAGGCTTACCTACCTCAAAACGGGTAATGGCTCCATAAGTCACATAAGTAGCCCCATCAATACTTGATAAAGACTCATGCATCTTGGTCACTTTATTCTTCAATGTAGCAACGTTGGCACGGACACCATAAGCAAAGTCACCAATACGGTCTTGCCATCCCAGTTCCAATTCAAACCCCTTGTTCGTAATATTACCGGCATTAACTGGCGAGAAACTGTTACCTACTACAGTTGAAGCCTTAATACCCGAAACAATCAGGTCTTTTGTGTTTTTATGGAAATAATCGGCTGTAACAGTCAAACGGCTATTCAAGAAACGGGCATCAATACCTATATTGGTTTGTTCAGAAGTTTCCCATTTAAGTCCGTCATTACCGGTAGCAGACGGAGCATAACCATTGATGTAAGAGAAATTATTATTATCACCTACAGCCAAATGCCCGGTAGCACCAATTGATACATTCCATTTATAACCGCCCAATGATGCAGTAGAACCATTCTGTCCCCAACTGGCACGGAGCTTTAATTGTGACAGCCAGTCTTCAGTTCCTTTCATAAAATTTTCCTCCGAAAGAACCCAACCCAAAGAAACTGCCGGGAAATAGCCCCAACGTTTGTTCTTTGGCAACACAGAGAGGTCAGCAGCATCGGCACGCAGTGAGAACTGAGCCATGTACTTTCCGGCATAGTCATAATTCAAACGTCCGAAGTAAGATAATTTACGAGTATAGGTAGGCTCACCACCACTTACATCCTTTACAGCATCAGATGTAGCATAGGCAAAGTAGAAGAAATTAGGATCATTCTGCAAGAAACCCAAATGCGAAACTCTGTTAATCACATTTCCCCACATATCTGTAGTATCTTCATTATATCCCTTCTTACTTCCGCTAACGCCATAAGAACGGCTCTGACTATAAGAAGTTCCCAACATCAATGTTGCGTTGTGTTTGCCAAAAGAACGGGTGTAGTTCAAAAAGTTCTCCCACTGATAATAGGTTGGGCTATAATCCGAAGCCGAAACCTCCACCCAATCACGTTTAGCCTTGTCAGTATAGTAATAAGATTGCCCCACGCCATAAGAGGAAGTTGAAGCCAAACGATAAGAAAGACGAGAAGTAACGGTAAGCCCCTTGATAGGCATAAAATTCAAATAAGTAGAACCATTGATATTAAAGCCTCTGTTCTTGGTATAAGAGTTGTCACGCATGGCAAAAGGATTGATAGCTTCGGCATTGCCAGTGAAAGCTGATACACCATAAAGGTTGCCGTTTCCATCGCCCAACATATTCTTATGATCCTTATAGATGGTAGCCATATTCAACGGCAAGTCATCAATAGGATAAAGAGGCTTGGTCAGAGGGTCTAATTGTAATACAGAAAGCATCATGCTACCATACTCATTGCCCTCGGCTACGGACTGAGTTTTGTAGTGCTCAATCTGATTATTGGTACCTACCTCCAGCCAAGGTTTGATTTTCCAGCTGGCATTTACCATTCCCGTGAGTCGTTCATAAGTATCGGCATTGCCGACAATCATACCGTCGTTATCAAGGTGGGACAATGACAGATAGAAAGAACCTCTGTCGCTACCACCTTGGAAAGTCACATTATGACGTACCATCGAACTGTTTTCAAAAGCCTCATCGACCCAATCCGTATCGGTTTTTCCATCCCAATAGGTATCAAAAGCACTCTGGGTAAGCTTCTTGTTTTCCAAGAAGAATTCCTTGTACTGCGCAGCATTCATTACTTCGGGTACTTTACCCAAACTCTGTGAAGTATATTGAAAATCGTATGTGATTTTACCGTTTCCTTTTCCTTTCTTCGTAGTAATCAATACTACACCGTTACCGGCAGCAGCGCCATAGATAGCTGCAGAAGCACCATCCTTCAAAACTTCCATAGACTCAATGTCATTAGGGTCGATACCACCAATATCGCTGGCAATACGTCCATCCACTACATACAACGGGTCACAAGAACCGTTAGAGCTTATTCCACGGATACGTACCTGCGGAGAAGCACCCGGTTTGGCCGATGCACTGAGCACCTGCACACCGGCAGTCTTACCCTGCAATGCCTGCTCAGCACGGGTAATGGTACGTGCTTCCATATCTTCTGATTTTACCGAAGATACGGCACCGGTCAGTGAACTTTTCTTCTGCACGCCGTAACCTACCACCACCACTTCATCCAGCGTTTTAGTGTCTTCTTTCAATATCACATTCATTACTCCTGCCACTGCTTTCTTTTCTTGTGTCAGGTAGCCGATGTAGGAATAGACAATCGTCGCTCCTTCTTTTACAGACAAAGAGTAGTTGCCGTCCATATCCGTAATGACACCGTTGGTAGTGCCTTTCTCAAAGATACTCACGCCAATCATCGGCTCGTTCAGGTCATCAGTAACTCTACCGTTCACCTTTACTGTCTGGGCTTGTGCCAGACTGAAAGGAAGACAGATCAATAGGAAGAGTGCCATAGCTGCAAGTCTCTTCCGAGCTGTTTGCTTCAGATTTTGTTTCATTTGATTAAATTAGATTTATGTTAATAATAAAAGGTTTCTTAAGAAAGTGTCAGAACCCACGTGTAGGAAATGCCATCACTACCTCCAGCAGTTCCTTGTCATGGTTATACTTCACTTGGCAATCGTTATTGAAAATCATCGTTGCTCCCTTTTCTGCGGTATAAGGTTCCCACTCGGGTAACCCTTCGGCATTGGGATTGCCCGTACGGGCAAAGTTCAACCACGCGCTGCTCATCTTTTCGCCCAAAGCTTGTGCTTCAGCGCCACCCCCGGTCATGGAAGCGTGGCGCACTACATTGTTGAAGGCAAAGGGAATGTCCATGCAGTGCGTGCTGCGAAACATGCCGTCAAGTACGGGCGATTCCCATGCGAACATGTACATATAGACCGGAGCACCCTGCTGCGCAGCTTTCAGTTTAGCCTGCTCCACAGCACCGGGACGGAACACGAAGTCCACATCCACCAAATCTTTAGGCTGATAGCCGGGGTAGGCTTTCTCGAAAGCGGTAAGGAACTCGTCCGTACGTTCGCCGTATTTCTTTTGCAGGAATTCCACCGCTTTTTCTTTGGTAATGGTACGGAAAGCGGGGACATAAGTACTCATGGTAAATTCGTGCAGAGTAGTGCCAATCATTACCGGAATGCCCTTGCTTTGTGCTGGAGCTTGAGGGTCGAAAGGCTGTACGGGCAGCACATCGCCGTCCACCGTAGGCGCCCAGCCAAAAATGAAGGAAGACACCCCCTCCTTCTCTGCCTCTGCACGCACTTTGGCTATCGCCTTGTCACCGGCGGCAAGCACCTTGTCATACGGCATCTTGCAGAGTTCGTCTATCTGCGAAGCCTTCAGACCAAGTTCTTCCATCACGGCACTGCCAATGCGACGAGAATACTTTTGCTCCATCGTGCGAAGCATAGATCCGCTTTGTACAATGGCTTTATGGAACAAGCCTCTCGCCGATGGCGTGGCAAGTAGCGTAGAGACCTTGCCTCCTCCACCGGATTGACCGAAAATGGTAACATTCCGAGCATCTCCACCGAAGGATTCTATATTCTTATTCACCCATTGCAGTGCCGCCACCAGATCAAGCAGTCCGGCATTGCCCGATTTTGCATATTTATCGCCATAGGCGGAAAGGTCGAGAAAACCCAGGACGTTGAGACGATGATTCAGCGTCACAACCACTGCATCCCCTTTCTTTGCCAGATTTGTTCCGTCATACGAGGGAAGCTCCTGACCACTGCCGGCGGAATAACCTCCACCATGCAGCCACACCATGACGGGGCGTTTCTTCCCGTCTTTCAGTCCCGGAGTCCAGATATTCACTCGCAAACAGTTCTCATCGGGATAACCGTCATCCCAGTTGAAGGCAAACGCCTGCTCGTCGCTGTACCATCCCATACGCTTGCCTTGCGGACAAGTAGGGCCGTAGGCACGACTGCTACGGACACCTTCCCATTTGTCAACTGCTACAGGCGGCATAAAACGTTCGGCTTTGGCATACGGGATACCTTTATATATATAGATACCGTTCTCCACATATCCGGCTACTTTGCCCGATTCGGTTTCGGCAACAGCAACCGTAGAGGAAGCCGTTATCTCCCCCTTCTGCCCACAAGCAGATGCTTTCTCTATTTTAGCTGTCCCTCCGCACGAGGAAAGTAGGATGGCGGAGAATGCTAACACTGACAAGAATTGCTTTTTCATATTATGTATTAGTTTTATGTTTTTATGATTGCAATATTAGCACATTCTCCCCAGAAGGATTTTCTACGTTATCCAAACGGCTTTCCCCGATGTTCAAAACAGCTTTCTCCAATGTTCAAATGTTTGCAGATTTGTTCAAAACATGCTCTCCGGCAGTCTCTCTCTCAATTTTTATGAGTATTTTCGCATCGTAATGCAGAGATTCGTTGAACAAAACAAATGGATGACATGCCAATGCTTTTAGTCTACACTATATATTATGAAATACATTAAATACTTACTTCTATTGTGTTTAATCACCGCATGCAACCCGTCGGACACAAAGCCCGCACCGGAAGGCAGCATCGAAAGCCCCGTCATCACCAATGACCTCTCCAATCAGAAGGTCACCGCCTTTGCCGAAGATGCACAAGGACACATTTGGATAGGAACTTCACGAGGGGTAAACAAATATAATGTACACGAATATCATCAGTATTACTGTACGGATGACTCGCTGGATATACCTGATAATCAAATCAACGACCTCTTCCGTGATTCACAAGGCCGGTTGTGGGTAGTCACCGTAAATGGAACCAGCCTATACACAGACAAAGATAATTTCCAAAATATCCCACTGGACTTCCCCAATAAAAACGGCATCCAAATACTCGAGAACAAAGACGGAAAGATTTTTCTGAACATGATGCACAACCTTGCCGTATATAATCCACAAACACACAAATTTGACGTACCCATCAAGATATTTGACCCAAACTATACCTTCAACAACCGCTGCTTCATAGACCAGAGCAACAAACTGTGGGCAGTGACCCCACTGTCTCTGCGCCGCTACAACTCCTCCACACTAGCGCTGGAAGACTCCATTCCAATGCAAGGCATTTTTCCCACCCACTTCTTCATGCACACCAACGGAATCCTATGGCTGGCGGGAAACCGCCAGATAACATTGTTCGACACACATACGCACAAATTCAAGGAAACACCCCAAGCCCTTCGGAGCCATCCGTTGCTGCTGCATGCCAACGTCAACTACATCCACCCTTACGGCAGCAACAGCCTGCTGCTGAATACCGACCAACAAGGAATGTTTCTCTACAACTACGTGGAAGGATACGTGATACATCAGAGCGAAAACGGTTTTCCCTTCGAAGTGCCTCACTTCAAGATAAGCACCATGTTTACCGACTCACAGAAAAACCTGTGGATAGGCTCTGTAGACCAAGGCTATGTCGTGCGTTACAACTATAAAGAACGTTTCAACACCAATAATCATCTCAGCTCATACCTGAACCGAAAGTCAGTGCTGTCCGTGGCAGTGGACAAGGAGCGAAATCTCTGGATGGCCACCATGATAGACGGGCTGTACGTTTACAACATGGACAGCCACGAAGTGAAAGAAGTGGACTCGGCTAGACTTCCGGGAAAAAGCGCTACCGACAAACCGGACATCACACGCGTATTCGTAGATGACGAGGGCTACATCTGGCTGGCGGCCCTCTATGCGAGCAAGGTGATGAAATGCAGCTATAAAAACGGCATACTGAAGACAGAGTCTATTCATGACATCTTCCTACCACTGTCGTTTGCACAAGATCGTTGTGGAACAATTTGGGTGGGTACATACAGCCCTAAACTTTATGCCAAAAAGCGTAAAGAAAAAGAATTTGTCCAAACAAAAGTATTTTCCTGGACGGGAACCTTCATACCCGGACTCCTTCCACGCAACAACGGAAAGATGTGGACCACTGCCTTCATGAACCCAGTCATGCAAATCAATCCCGACAATTGGGAAAGCGCTGAAGTACCATTCGAGAACACCGACTGGCAAGCTTGTATCCAACGTTCAGTATTCATCCCTACCGACATCTTCGAAGACAGTCGTGGAGATGTATGGATTGGGACCGTCAGCAACGGACTACTGCACTATTCTGCCGCCACCGGAAAAATCGAGACCATAGAGGGTACACCCTGCCGGGACATCTCTTGCATTGAGGAAGATGCACAAGGCAATATATGGGCAGGCACACAATACGGGCTGGGCAAATATGACCGCACCGTAGGGAAATTTACCAACTACTATGCCGCCGACGGCATAGGCGGCAATCAGTTTTACGACCGTTCTTCATGCCGCCTGCCCGACGGGACACTTGTTTTTGGCGGTACGCACGGGCTGACTTTCTTCAACCCTATGGACGTAAGTACCAAACGGGAAATTCCACTGCTCTTCGAAGATTTGAAGATACACAACCGGTTGGCACGCCCACAAGACAGCGAAAGTATAGACAAGCACCTCTCCTACCGACCGGACATCTGCCTGGACCACAATCAGAATGATTTCAGCATCTCCTTTGCCGCACTGGACTACTGCGAATACGAACGCGTACATTATTATTACAAGATGGACGGTTTCGACAAATATTGGATTGATGCCCGCAACAACCGCGAGGCCTACTATGCCAATCTGCCTGCCGGTACCTACACCTTCAAAGTTAAAATAACCAATAACGACAAGAGCATTGTAGAAAGGGAGAATTCCATACGCGTCATCGTAAAGCCCGCCCCTTGGCAAACGTGGTGGGCATGGTGCACCTATCTGCTCATTGCCGCCGCCATCATCGGTATCTTCATCCGTGCCTGGCTACGCATTAAGCAGGAAAAAGAAACCGCCCGACGCGCCAAACTGGAGAAGGACCAGGAACAACGGGTGAACCGTATGAACATGAGTTTCTTTGCCAACATCTCGCACGAGTTCCGCACCCCACTCACCATGATTTCGGGTCCGGTGACACAACTTTGCGAAAGCCCCAAGATAGAGGGAGAGAACAAGCAGCTACTCTACATTGTACAACGCAGTGTGGGGCGCATGCTCCGTCTGGTGAACCAGCTGATGGACTTCAACAAGCTGGAGAATGACACCCTAAAACTGCGGGTGAAACGGACCGACATCATCTCGCAACTGCAACGTTTTGTAGACATTTTCCGCATCAACGCCAACGAAAAAGGCATCGCACTGAACACTTATGGCCTGGAGGATACTTTCCTCATGTGGCTGGACGTGGACAAGCTGGACAAGATTGTAGGAAACCTGCTTTCAAACGCCTTGAAGTTCACTCCGAACGGCGGAAAAGTGGAACTGTGCTTCGACGTCATTACCCGCGAAGAGGCTGCACGCCTCTTTACGCTGACGGACAAAGACATCGACACACAGTACGTCAAAGTTGCCGTGGCAGACAGTGGCCACGGAATCCCCGAGGAACAGTTGGAGAAGGTATTCGAACGCTACTACCAACTGGACAATCAATCCAAAGGCACCTATAACTGGGGAACCGGCATCGGCTTGTACTACGCCCGCAGCCTGGCGCTGCTGCATCACGGCTACCTGAAAGCCGGTAACCGTACCGAAGGAAGCGGAGCCGTCTTCACCCTGCTGCTGCCGGTGAATGACCTCTCCTATACCCCCGAAGAATGTACCCTCCCCGAAGAAGAACAGAACAAGGCGTTTCCGATACAAACGGAAGAACAGTATCAACTGGAAAACACAGAGAGCATCCGGCAACAAAAGCAAACCCTGCTGGTGGTAGACGATGATACGGAAGTGGCCCACTACCTGAAGGCCCTGCTTTCTCCCGTCTACAAAGTTGTCTGCCGCTTCGATGCCGACAGCGCCTTCAAAGCCATGAGCGAAGAAGCTCCCGACCTCGTACTGAGCGATGTAGTGATGCCCGGAAGAAACGGTTACGACCTCTGCCGACAGATAAAGGAAGACTTGCAACTATGCCACATCCCCGTGATACTGGTAACAGCCAAAGCTACTGTAGAGAACCAGGTGGAAGGTCTGAATACCGGTGCAGATGCCTACGTAACGAAACCTTTCGAGCCCAACTACCTGCTGGCGCTTATCAAATCCCAGCTGAAGAACCGTGAGAAAGTGCGCAGTCTCCTGAGCCGTTCCACCCAAACGGATGAGATTGAGGAGAACGTGCTCTCCCCGCAAGACAACACCTTCATGACCGAACTTTACCACCTGATGGAAAACGAACTCTCCAATCCGGAACTGGACGTGGCGCGCATGACCGAGCTGCTGAAAATCTCCCGCACCAAATTCTATTACAAGGTAAAGGGGCTGACGGGTGAGAACCCCAGCGTATTCTTCAAGACCTACAAGCTGAACCGTGCCGCCAAATTGATAAAGGAAGGGAAATATACCATCTCAGAGATAGCGGACATGACGGGATTCAGTACACTGTCCCATTTCTCGACCAGCTTCAAGAAACAATTTGGGACGACGCCGAGCGAATACAGCAAGTAAAAAGCCGGTCGGTTCAAATTTATTCATTACATTTGTACCATTCTTAAAAAACCTTTTTATCCATGGCACACCGACTGAATACCAACAAGCAGTTTATGATAGGCAACGGCATCCTTGCTTTCGCCGTGATTTTTGTAGTTGTCATCTTTGTCTACATGAGCATGAGGCTGCAACAACGGAAAGAAGGAGAACGCAACTTCATCGAGACATACACCATCACACTGACGAAAGGATTTGCCGGAGATTCCACTTCCATATTCATCAACGACAGCCTGCTGGTGAACCGCACCATTGCAGAAGAACCTTTCACCATTGAAGTGAAACGTTTTGCCGAGCAAAACGCACTCATGATTGTAAACAATGCAACTGAAAAGCTTTCCTTATTTGAGCTAAGCGAAAAAGGGGGCGAATACCGGTTCGAGAAGGAAGGGGAAGAGGTGAAGCAGCTGGCAAAAAATTAGGGATAAAAAGTTGTGAAGCATTTTGCTCTCATATTTCGGAGTCAACAAGCTTTTTCCTGGCTTACCAACAGCCACTACAAAGACATCACATAACTTTTGCAGTGCTACTGCAAAGACATTACACAACTCCTGCAGTGACACTGCAGCGATACTGCATACCTTTTGCAGCGTTACTGCAAAACAGTTGCAGTGTCACTGCAAAGGTATTGCAGCAGCACTGCAAAAGGAGTGCAGTGACAGTGCAAGAGGTATGCAGTAGTTTTGCAGTATCACTGTCTGTAAAACAAGGAACTACTTACCGTGATACACCCATACTAATCTCTAACCATTTATTTTCGTTTGATATTTCCGAAGCTCCGCTCTCAATGCTTGTGCCTTTCCATCAGTCATCCGGTCGAGCAAATCCCAGAAACGTTTCCCGTGATTCATCTCGCGGGTATGTGCCAGTTCGTGCAGTAGCACGTAGTCTATCAGATGCTTGGGAAGAAGTACCAGATAATAGGAAAGGTTGATATTGCCTTGTGCCGAACAGCTTCCCCAACGCCCGCTGCTGGAATTTATCTTCACACTCTTGTAAGGAAGGTTGTGCTGCATGGAAAGCATATACAGACGGGGCGGAAGAATAATCTTCGCATTTCGCCGTAAAGCTTCCTCAATTACCTTGCGCAGCCAAGCCTGCAACTTCTCATCCGAGAAATCGGCATCAGGAGGACAGATTATCTGCATTTCCCCCAATTCCGAACGGGACAAGAACCGTTCCCGTTGTCCGCTGACCAACGTCAGTTTAAAGAACTCCGTATCAATGCGGTAATCCAAATCAATCAGCTTTCTGACCAGCTTCTGTCTGGCAGCTTTCAGACGCGGACGAAGCTGCTCGATGGCACTCTCTACCTCGGCAAGAGAAGTCCGGGGAGGCACAGTCACGTAAATTCCATCTTCCTTTGTACGGAAAGTAAGACGCCGTGCCCGGGCATTGACCCGGACAAACAAAGGACCAAGCTCTTTATCTTCTATAATGCGGTTTACTGTCATAAATCAAAGC
>ERZ1503895.191-NODE-191-length-17479-cov-7.779155_pt1 | contig 17479 bp, 20 predicted proteins | sample MGYA00572422_ERZ1503895 | MGnify/ENA primary metagenome ERZ1503895 (study PRJEB39906, sample SAMEA3182112) | gut metagenome | biome: human; feature: gut; material: Stool; isolation source: human stools | place: Canada | collected 2013-05-06 ...
GAAAGGAGGGCAATGATGAGGATTTTTAAAAACCGCGGGGATATCTATATTTCTTCCTCACGTGTAAAATCTGATCTTGAGCAGAAGATACTGCTTGCCGTTCTGGCTTTTGTAGTTGTTTTTACCGCCGTTTTTCTTCTGATTTTCGGCATTAAATATGATTTTTCATTTAAGGCGTTTATAACTCCCGATGAACTTAAACAGGAAGAAAGCGTTGAGGTGGAGCAGCTGCCTGAGGTGCAGGGAAAAACAAATTATCTGCTTTTGCTCAGCAATGAAAACACAGATGAGCTTTATATGTGCGCTCTATTTCAGACGGATATGGATACCGTTTCATATAAAGTTTGCACAATAGACCCTCAAACTCAGGAAGACGGCAAAATACTTTCCGATACATATGAATCTCTCGGAGCCGCCGGAGTTACCAGCAGTGTTTCAAGAATTTTCGGTGTTGATATTGATTATTACGCTGATTTTGATTATACGGATTATGAAAGTTTCTTTGATTATTTAGGCAGTGTAAACTACACGGTGCTGAGTGATGTAAGATACAAGGATACTTCCCGGTACGGCTACAATATAAAGGTAAGCGAGGGAAATCAGTCTTTAAGCGGAGATACGGCAGTAAAGCTTATGCGCTACTATGTTTCTCAGGAAAAAAATTATTCTGCTGTAAACGATATAATTCTTTCAGATGTTTCACAGCATGTGAACACGGAAAATTATGAAAAAAGAGAAAGAGTTTTCAGCAAATTTATAGAGAGCACAAAAACAAATATTACGGTGCGTGATTTCACGGCTCAGCAGAATAATCTGACAGTGCTTTCAAGCGAAACCACGGGTGTTACCGTATACAATGTGCCCATAAATTATGAGGGCAGTACCGTAACTTCCGATTCCGTAAGAGATGTTCTCGGTTATTTCTCAAAATAGGCAGTAAAGGATTAATATATGGATAAGAAAAAGATAGAAAACGCAGTAAGGGATATTCTTGAGGCAGTGGGCGAAGATCCAAACAGACCAGGCCTTCTTGAAACTCCCCGCCGTGTTGCAAATATGTATGAGGAGATGTTCAGCGGACTTACGGAAGACCCTAAACAGCATCTTAAATTTTTTGATGAAAAATCAAACGATGAAATGGTAATCGTTAGGGATATTCCGTTTGCGTCTATGTGTGAACATCACCTTCTGCCTTTTGTAGGCAAGGCGCACATTGCGTATATTCCCAGTGAAAACAAAATAATAGGACTTTCAAAAATCGCAAGAATTGTTGATAATTTTGCCAAAAAGCCGCAGGTGCAGGAAAGGCTTACACATGATATTGCCGATTTCCTTTATAAGGAAATGAATGCAAAGGGTGTTGCCGTAATTATGGAGGCGGAGCATATGTGTATGTCTATAAGAGGAGCAAAAGCCTCCGGCAGCAAAACTCAGACTTCGGCTCTCAGAGGAGTTATAAGGTCTGACGCCCGCACAAGGTCTGAAGCGCTTGCTCTGCTTGATAAGTGAGAATTGATATGATATGGAAATGCAGGGATAAGAGTATAAACTGCTCTGAAAAAACACTGATTATGGCAATCATAAACGTCACGCCCGATTCATTTTCGGACGGCGGCAGAAATTTCAGACCGCAGGATGCTCTTGAAAGCGCGCTTGAGGCTCAGAAAAACGGCGCGGATATTATTGATTTCGGCGCTCAGTCCACACGGCCGGGATACGAAAAAATAAGCCCCGAAGAGGAATGGCAGAGGCTTGAGCCTGTTTTAAGATTAATAAAAGGGAAAATAAATATTCCCGTTTCCGTTGATACATTTTACCCCTATGTTGCAGAAAAGGCGGCAGAGCTCGGTGCGGATATAATAAACGATGTATCAGGCGTCATAAGCAGTGAAATGGCAAATGCCGTAAATAAAAGCGGCTGCGGCTGGATTATAACCTTTTCTCAGCCGGGCGCGGAAAAAGAAGCGCGCTCATTTTTTGAAAAAAGCGCGGCACAGGCTATTTCGCTCGGCGTTAAAAAAGAAAGTATTTGTTTTGACCCAGGTATCGGCTTTTCCAAAACAAGAGAGCAGGATTACCGCCTGATTGCTAATATTGCGGATTATAAACTTTCAGAATATCCGTTTCTGCTGGGCACAAGCAGAAAAAGAGTAATCGGAGAGGGAAGCGGTCAGCCAAACCCCGAAAAGCGTGTATTCGGCAATATAGCGGCGGATACGGCGGCAATTTTGGGCGGAGCCGATATAATCAGGCTTCACGATGTAAAAAATGAAAAACAGGGCATTTTAATGGCGGATGCTTTAAAATGCCGTGTAAATAAATAAAAAAAGGAGAATTTTTATGATTAGTGTTACAACCCCCACCCTTGAAAACGGAGTAATAGTTGAATATAAAGGCGTTGTTGCCGGAGAAGTTGTTGCCGGTGTAAACTTTTTAAAGGATTTCGGCGCGTCTATAAGAAATATTGTAGGCGGCAGGAGCCAGGGTTACGAGCAGGAACTTGTTGAAGCAAGAGATAACGCAATAAGAGAAATGGAAATGAGAGCTCAGCAGATGGGCGCTAATGCCGTTGTAGGTGTTGATATTGATTACGAAACTTTCGGCAATACGGGAATGCTTATGGTAAGCGCATCAGGCACCGCTGTTGTGGTTAAAAACAAGGAATAAAGATGGATAAGATAATTATTAAAGGCCTGCGCCTTTTCGCTTATCACGGTGTAAATCCGGAGGAAAAGGAGCAGGGTCAGGATTTTGTGCTTGATATTACCGTAAGCGTAAATATGAACAGGGCTTGCAGCAGCGATGATGTGGAAGATACCGTTTCATACGCAAAAATAGTTAAAACCGTGCGCCGTGTTTTCACCGCAGAAAAATATAATCTTATAGAAAAATGCGCCGACGTAACGGCAAAGGCAATTCTTGACGAATATCCCGCCGTATTTTCAGTTGATTTAACTCTTAAAAAACCGCAGGCGCCCGTGAACGCGGATTTTGATTACATGGCGGTAAATATTGTAAGAAACAGGGATTAAGCTTATGAAATATGTTCTCGGCTTGGGCACGAATATGGGAGACAGACTTCAGAATTTAAAAAACGGCATTGCCGCTCTGGAGCTTGCCCCTAAAACCTCAGTAATAAAAAAATCGGCGGTATATGAAACATCGCCGGTGGGCTACGCAAGGCAGCAGGATTTCTTTAACTGCGCCGTAATGTGTGAAAGCGAGCTCAATGTGCATGAAATGCTTGGAATATGTCTTGGTATCGAATGCGGTCTGGGCAGGGTTCGCAATTTCAAAAACGGGCCGCGCATAATTGATATTGATCTTTTGCTTGCGGAAGATAAGATAATAAGAACGCCAAATCTGGTAGTGCCGCACCCGCGGCTTAAAGCCCGCCTTTTCGTGCTTTTGCCGCTGCTCGATATTTTTGAGGACGGCAACGCATACGGCCTTGATTTTGCCTCTTTTATAGGGGATATAAAGGATCAGCGCATAAACAAAACAAAATTTTCACTTGATGATTAAAATATGTAAAGCAAAACGGCGGATTTTCCGCCGTTTTTTCTTTTGCGCCGCGGTATTTTGTTTTGCTTTTTTTGTTACATCATTGACGAAACTGTGTCAACAAAATTTGAAACGGAATTTACCGCTTTCTGCATCGTTTTCTTGGTTTTGTGGCTGTTTGAGCCCATTGTGGCACTTGCGCCCATTATAACGGAGCCGACTGCCATTGCAACGCCAAGACCTTTAACGATATTCTGCGTTTTCTTTTTCATAATTTTATATCTCCTCACAAAAAATTTGCGCTTTTCGCGCAATAATATTATTTGCAAAAGAGCTTTTAGTACAGCTTAAAAATAATGCTAATCAATAATATTTTTAGAAAAAATCATAATTTTATTTTTTGCGAATTTTTTCCAAAAAAAATCCCGCCTCTTTCGAAGCGGGATAAAACGAAAAATTGAATTAAAATCAGTCGTTTGCGTGGCCTGTTGCGCCGAATACAGCGTCAATCTTATGAGCAACAACCTCTTCAATGAGATCTCTTGCCGGAGTAAGATACTGACGGGGATCAAAGTGAGACGGATTTTCTGCAAAGTGCTTTCTGATAGCAGCAGTCATTGCGATACGGATATCTGAATCAACGTTGATCTTGCAAACAGCCATAGAAGCGGCTTTGCGGAGCATATCCTCGGGGATACCGATAGCGTCAGGCATCTCACCGCCGTACTCGTTGATCATCTTGATATGATCCTGGTTAACTGAAGAAGCGCCGTGAAGAACGATCGGGAAACCGGGCAGCTTTTTGCCTACTTCTTCAAGAATATCAAATCTGAGCTGAGGCTTCTGGCCGGGCTTAAACTTGTATGCGCCGTGGCTTGTGCCGATTGCGATAGCAAGTGAATCTACGCCTGTTCTTGTAACGAAATCATAAACCTCTTCAGGTCTTGTGTAGGAAGCGTTTTCAGCGTCAACCTTAACATCATCCTCAACGCCTGCAAGTGTGCCGAGCTCGCCCTCAACAACAACGCCGTGAGCGTGAGCATATTCAACAACTTTCTTTGTGAGAGCAACGTTCTCTTCATAAGGAAGTGAAGAACCGTCAATCATAACTGATGTGAAACCGCCGTCAATGCAGTCTTTGCAGGTTTCAAAATCCGGGCCGTGGTCAAGGTGAAGAGCGATGGGAAGACCTGTTTCCTCTGCCGCTGCCTTTACCATTGCAACAAGATAGCCGTGGGAAGCGTATTTGCGGGCGCCTGCTGAGCACTGAAGGATAACGGGAGCGTTAAGCTTCTTTGCAGCGCGGGTAATGCCCTGCACGATTTCCATATTGTTTACGTTGAAAGCGCCGATTGCGTAGCCGCCTTCGTATGCTTTTTCAAACATTTCTTTTGTTGTAACAAGTGGCATTTTTATTATCTCCTGTTCTTTATTTGAATTTCTTTAGAAATTCATACAGTCATATTATACTGCATTGATAAAAAAATAGCAATTAATAATGCAAACAATTTTTATTTTTACCGTAAAAAGAGCACAAACAGCGGCGCCTATTTTTGTGTATTTTTTCCGAAAAGCGTAAAAACACAAACTTGCTGAGAAAACACAAAGAGAAAACGCCGTGTCGTTATTAAATGAAAAAAGCCGCCTGAACGGCAGCTTTTTTGCATTGTGTAAATATTTATGTCAAAAATATTTTTACATTTTTTTGATAAGCTTTTCAAGCGGTTTGTAGATTATTAATGTAATGATTACGGAAATCAGACCTTTTGCAATTGTGAAAGGCACGTTGAAAACGATAAGCGCTTCGGCAATTGATTTTGTGGACGGTCTGATTGCCTGATACATCTGAAGTATCGCCTCCTGAGGGAAGCCCATAACAGAGTAATAAAGCGGGTAGATAATAAAATTGTTTACGGGGAATGAAACTATACCCATGATAACCGCGCCCGCAACGCCGCCGATAAGAACGCCTTTAATATTCGGCATTTTCTTATAGATAAGCCCTGCCGTAAGCACGAAAGACGCGCTCAGTATAAAGTTTGAAAGTTCGCCGATACCCGCGCTTGAGCCCATAAATATGTGGATAACATTTCTGATGAGCGTGATAAGAACACCGGCAAGCGGCCCGCACACAAATGCGCCTATAAAGCCCGGCAGATCTGAAAAGTCAAGCTTTATAAAGCTGGGAATAAACGGCAGCGGTATCTCAAGCATCTGCAGGATAACACCGATTGCCGCAAGCATTGCGGAAATGGCAATTTTTCTTGTGAGTGTTTTTGATGATTGTTTCATATTGCATTCTCCTTCCGGCTTTCAGCCAAAGGGCAAAAGAGAAGCCCCGATATATACAGCTATATCGGGGCGCAAATGTTGTGCAATATATAATTAGGTTATATATTATGTAAACATTTTCTCTCATCCGGACTTTAACCGTCGGTATCGGAGTTTCACCGATTCGGCCGCTTGCGCGGTTCGCAGACTTTACTGCCGGTGGGGAATTTCGCCCCGCCCTGAAAATATTTGTTATCAGTATTATATGCCCGGCAGTGCTTTTTGTCAATAAAATTACAAATTTTTTTAAAAGATAAAGGCGGCGGAAATTTCTCCGCCGCCTAAATTATAAAATGATTTTATTGATTATAAATTGTTGTTTTCCTCACCGTCTGCGGTATCAGTTGTTTCTTTAGGCGCCGCTGTTTCCGGCTGTGTTTCCTCGGGCGCCAGTTTAACTGTTTCCTGAGGTTCTTCGGGTTCCTGCGGCTCCTCGGGCTCAGTCGGCTCGGTGAAATTCTCGGCAGGTTCCTGCATCTCTGCAAAATCAGGCTCCTTTGGCTCTTCCGGCTCGCTAACCGTTATCTGCGGCTGAGCGCCTGTTTGAGGAGGTGTCTGCTGTGCCGTGTTTTCGGGCGCGGCAACGTTCTGCTGCGGCGCATCCTGCGATGTTTTGTTAAATTCACCGTACAGATCTCTTTCACCGCCCGCCGTGTTTTCTTCTCTCATTTTGGGAGTGAAGTAAACGGGTTTGAAAGGAGAGGGATATGCAGCCGAATACGGGTCAAATGTGCCCTGCGGCGGATTGTTCATGCCTTGAGGCTGATTGAAACCGCCCTGCTGATACGGTGCGCCCTGAGCAGGCTGTTGGTAAGGCTGACCCTGCTGGTATGGCTGATTGTAAGCCTGACCCTGCGGCTGATTAAAACCGCCTTGCTGATACGGTACGCCCTGAGCAGGCTGCTGGTAAGGCTGACCCTGCTGATAAGGCTGATTGCTGTTCATGCCCTGCGGCTGATTGAAACCGCCCTGCTGATACGGAGCGCCCTGAACAGGCTGCTGGTAAGCCTGACCCTGCTGGTATGGCTGATTGTTGTTCATGCCCTGCGGCTGATTGAAACCTCCCTGCTGATACGGTGCGCCCTGAACAGGCTGCTGATAAGCCTGACCCTGCTGATAAGGCTGATTGTAAGTCTGACCCTGCGGCTGATAATAATTACCGCTCTGCTGATTTTGATAACCGTTTGCATTTTGGTAAACTCTGTTCATTTTCTGTGCGTCAGACAGGAAATCAAGCTCCGTAACTGCGCCCGTTGCAAGTGCCCTTCTCTTAAAGTTTTCGTAATAGAGCGCCTGCGTTGTGTAAATATACGGGTAAACATAGATTATCGGGAAAATGAAGACGCAAAGGAAAATCCACGGTAAAAAGCTGAGGTCAAGCGCAAAAAGCTCTGTGCGGTGGCCTTTTACTATCTTTTTGCTGAGTTTTATTGCCTGCCACGGTGAAAGCTCGGGGTATTCGCTCATTAATTCGTTTACGAAATACGAACTGTAAAGGAATACTATTCCCGGAACAATAAACAGGAAGCAAAGCGCAACATATAATATCATTCTGAGCAGATATACAGCAAGCTTTTTCAGATATGTAACTTTGAATGCGTTTCTGAAGATTGATTTCAGCCCGTTTGAAAACTCATAGTCTTTGCCGTTTACAAACTCAACATAGAAATAGTTAAGAGCAAGGCTGAGCGGCGCAAGGAATATTATGTAAACATAACTCAGCAAACCTGCGGCATTGAAACGGAAATATACCGAACCGCCTCCGCTCGGCGCGGCGTTGGTGCTGTTTTCGGTCATCGGCACCGCCTGCTGAGCATCAGACGCGGCTGTGCCGAAGTTGTTGAAATCATCAGCGTAACTGCTGCCGTCAGAACTGCCGAAATTGTTAAAATCATCGGCGTACTGGCTGTTGCTGTCCGTACCGAAATTATCGTTGAAATAATCCTCGTAATCTCCGTAGTAACCGTCTGAAAAATCCTCATAGTAATTAGTTAAACTATCTAAGTTGTTAAAATAAACACCCAGATAAACGCCCTGACCGATTGATAAAATGAGCATTATTACAAAAGTAATTGCAAAAAGCTTCAAAGTTCTGTGCCGAATAAGCTGTTTTGCCTGCTGCTTTATAAGGCTTCTGTCAAGCCACATAAAATCACATCAACTTTCTTTGTGTGTTAAAATTCGATTTTTTCTTCAATATATTTTTCAAGCTCGGCAATAGGAATTCTTACCTGTTCCATTGTATCTCTGTCACGTACTGTTACGCAGCCGTCCTCAACGGAATCAAAGTCATAGGTAACGCACAGAGGCGTGCCTATCTCATCCTGCCTGCGGTAACGCTTGCCGATAGAGCCTGCGTCATCATAATCAACGCTGAATTTCTTTGCAAGATTTTCAAATACTTCGCCTGCCTGCTCGCTGAGTTTCTTTGAAAGCGGCAGAACAGCGCATTTAAACGGAGCAAGAGCGGGATGGAAACGCATAACCACACGTTTGTCGTTCTTTGCCTCGTCAACTACTTCCTCGTCATAAGCCTCTGTGAGCACGGCAAGGAAAAGTCTTTCTACGCCGAGTGAAGGCTCAATAACATAAGGCACATATTTTTCATTTGCTTCCTGGTCAAAATACTCAAGATTTTTGCCGCTTGTCTTGATATGCTGGGTAAGGTCATAATCAGTTCTGTCCGCAATACCCCAGAGTTCGCCCCAGCCGAACGGGAAGAGATATTCAAAGTCTGTTGTTGCCTTTGAATAGAATGAAAGCTCTTCTTTCTCATGGTCGCGAAGACGCAGATTGTCTTTGCTGATGTTAAGAGAATAAAGGAAGTCGCGGCAGAATGAACGCCAGTAGTCAAACCACTCAAGGTCTGTGCCGGGCTTGCAGAAGAACTCAAGCTCCATCTGCTCAAATTCTCTTACTCTGAATATGAATTTACCGGGTGTTATCTCGTTTCTGAAAGATTTGCCCACCTGAGCAACGCCGAAAGGAACTTTCTTTCTTGTTGTTCTCTGAATGTTGGCAAAGTTTACAAAGATGCCCTGTGCTGTTTCGGGGCGGAGATAAATTTCGTCTTTTGTATCCTCGGTTACACCCTGGAATGTTTTGAACATAAGGTTGAACTGGCGAATATCGGTGAAATTGTGAGCGCCGCAGTTGGGGCACGGAATGTTGTGCTCTTTGATATAAGCGCTCATTTCCTCGTTGCTCCAGCCGGCAACATTTGTGCCGTCAAAATTCTCAATAAGGTCATCTGCTCTGTGGCGTGTTTTACACTCACAGCAGTCCATAAGCGGGTCTGAAAATCCGCCCAGATGACCGCTGGCAACCCATGTCTGCGGGTTCATAAGAATAGCGGAGTCAAGACCTACATTGTACTTGTTTTCCTGAATGAATTTTTTGCGCCACGCGTTTTTAATATTGTTTTTAAGCTCTACGCCGAGCGGGCCGAAATCCCATGTGTTTGCAAGGCCGCCGTAGATTTCGGAGCCGGGATATACAAAACCTCTGCCTTTGCAGAGCGCAACAAGCGCGTCAAGCGATTTTTCCGTGTTTTTCATTGATTGTTCTCCTTGGTAATATAGTAATACATTATTATAATATCATACACAAATTGAATATACAACAAGATTTTTCCTTGTTTTGCCCATTTTATGCGGCAAACAGAGTTTGCGTGCGTTGCGAAAAATACTGCGCCGCTGTATAATATATAATTGAAAGGGGGCGGCAGTATGGCAGAGCGTATTATTTTTCATATTGATGTAAACAGCGCGTTTCTTTCGTGGACCGCGGCAAAAATGGTGCGTGACGGAAGCCCCGATATCCGCCTTGTGCCGTCCGTTATAAGCGGCAGCCCCGATAAACGCACAAGCGTTGTGCTGGCAAAATCCATACCCGCAAAGAAATACGGTGTCAAAACGGGCGAGCCTGTTTCAGCCGCGCTGAGAAAATGCCCGTCGCTTGTTACGGCGCCGCCTGATTTCAAACTGTATTCAGATTGTTCGGCAAAGTTTATGGATATTTGCCGCGCTTATACGCCGTGCCTTGAAAAATTTTCAATAGACGAATGTTTTCTTGATATGAGCGGCACGGAAAATATCTATCCCGATATAGTTGCCGTGGCTTATGAGATAAAGGATAAAATAAAAAACGAACTCGGCTTTACCGTGAATGTGGGCATAGGTTCAAATAAACTGCTTGCGAAAATGGCAAGTGATTTTGAAAAGCCCGATAAAGTCCACACGCTTTTTTCGTATGAGATAGAGAAAAAGATGTGGTGCCTGCCTGTTTCCGATTTGCTGTATCTGGGCAGGGCAACGGCGCAGAAACTTGAAAAAATAAGTATAAAAACAATAGGCGAACTTGCCGCCGCCGATATAGCGGTGCTGAGGTCAACCGTCGGCACAAAAGCGGGCGAACAGCTTCATAATTACGCAAACGGCATAGACGATTCGCCTGTAAGCGATACGCCTCGGGAGGTAAAAAGCTACGGCCACTCCGTTACCGTGGAGGAAAACGTTTCCGATTTCAAAACGGCAAACAGCCTTTTGCTTGCGCTGACGGACGCGGCGGCTTCCCGAATGAGGGCGGGCGGATGCAGAGCATATAATATTTCCGTAAATATCAGGAATAACGCTTTCAAAAACAAATCGCACCAGCGCGCGCTGAACTCACCCACTGATGTTACTCAGGATATTTACGCTGTTGTTAAAGAACTTTTTGCCGAACTCTGGAACGGCGAGCCGCTAAGACTGCTCGGCGTTACTCTTTCCGACCTTACTAAAGACGGGGGCGAGCAGATAAGCCTTTTCGGCTCCGAAAAGGGAACAGACAGCGAAAAACTAAAAAAAGTGGATGCTGCTGTTGACGCTATCAGAAACAAATTCGGCGATTCAAAAATACTGCTCGGCTCAACAATGAACACAAAAAGACCCAAGAAAAAGAATTAAAAAACAAAGGCGCACGGAAAACAGTGCGCCTTTTAATTTGTGTTATTTGATTTTATGTTGAAAGATTTTTGACTGCGGTAACTTAGTCTTTATTACGCCTTTTTCTTTTTAGCCGCAGCCGCAAATGCCATCAGCGCAACTGCCGCCGCACCTATTGCGGGTGCAATCTCTACTCCCGTTGCAGGTGATTTTTTGCTTGCGTCGCTGTTATTGCTGTCAGCGGCTGTGGTTGTCTGTGCCTGCGTGGTGGTTTCGGGTGCTGTTGTGCTATCCTGCTTATCCTCGTCAGCTATGGGCATATAGAAGCTAAGGGCAAACACAGCGTCAGCCGTTGCGTAATATTCGTCATAATCAGCCTTGAAACCGCCTGTTTCAGCGTCATAGAAATTCTTAATAAAAATATCGTAAACCGCTCCAGCTTTTTCGGTGTTGCCTGCGAGTGAGTATGCCGCAAGCGCAAGTGCTGTTGAATCGGCGTTTGCGCCGTAGTTTGAATAGCCGCTTTCGGTATAATAAGTTTCAAGCAGTTTAAAAGCGTCCTCGGTGTATTCCTTATATGCGCCCGCTGTTTTCATTGCAAGAATGAACATTGCAAGGTCATCGGGTGATGTGCCGTAACCGCTCCAGAAATCAGTACCTGTGCCGACTGTGTAATATTTTGCAAGCGTATCGCTCAGCGCTTTTACTGTATCATCAAGGCCGAGTGCTTTTGCCGCCTCTATGGCATAAAAATAATTGTAGGGTGATGAAACCGCGCTTGGATCAGCATTTTTAAGTGCGTCTGCAAGATTAACGCCGTTTGCGTTTTCGGGGTCAATTCCCGCCGCTTTTGCAATGCAGACCGCCATGCCTATGGTGCCCGGGTCTGTAAGCTTTGATTCGCCTGCCGCCTGTGCAACGGATTTGAAATAAGCGTCAGTATATGCGCTTATGTCTGCTCCCGAACGGGCAAGAATGTAAAGGTTTTTGGATGACGAAACGTCATATCCGTTTTTGCTGTAATTGCCGTCAAAGGCAAATGCCACAGCGGTGTCTGTTTTCTGCTTCACATCGCTTTTTGTTGCGCCGAATGCCGTTACGGATGTGCAGATAACAAGCATTACACATAAGAGCGCTGCCGTAATTTTTTTCATACTATAACCTCACCGTCATATTTTTTTACGCCTCAAACGGATATCCCGGCTCGCACATAACCTACTTTCCGCCTTCCCCTCATCTGCGTAACCGCGGCTGAGAGTGGCACTTGGATTTCGTATTGCTTACGGTAGAGTGAGCTGCCGCGGCTTTTCACCGCGTTCCCCGCGGAAAAGACGGCTCTTTCCCTCGGCGCAAAAAGATTATAACCTGTAAATACCATATTGTCAAACTCTTATTGTTCTGCTAAAATATGCCTATGAAAAAGAAACAGCTTATTATAATCTCGGCAGTTATCCTCGCAGTGCTCGTTGTTGTTTTCGCCGTGTTTGCGGCAAACGGCAGTGCAAGAAAAGCACAGCAGAACACCACCGTCAGCACAAGCGCTTACACGCAGGCAAAGCAGACAACGGCTCCAACTGAAACTCAGGAAACCGAAACCCAAACACAGGAAACTACTGCCGCCGAAAAGAAAAACGATAAAAAAGATAATACTACTCAAAAACAGCAGGCGGCTACAGCAGAAAAAACCACGCAGGCTGAGCGGGAAACCGAAAAAAAGAGCGTAACGGTAACTATTGAAATTACCTGCAAAAACGCCCTTGCCTATGAGAGTACCACCCAAAAGGGGCACGAACTCAACTTAAACCTGCCGAAAAGCGGATATATAGTTGAAAAAACAAGCCTTACTCTTGAAAAAGGTGCCACCGTTTTTGACGCCCTAAGCAGTGTCTGCTCTTCAAACGGCGTTTCGCTGAAATATCAGAGCAAATCATACATTCAGGCAATCGGCGGGCTTGCCGAGAAAGACTGCGGCGGCTCAAGCGGGTGGATGTACCGTGTAAACGGTGAAACGCCAAACAAAGGCGCGTCAAAATACACGCTGTCGGACGGGGACAGAATAGAGTGGTACTATGTTACCAACTCGTCAGACAGATAAATACAGCAAAAAAATAACCGCGGGTTCTGCCCGCGGCTTTTTTGTTTTACAGTTTTATAATTGCAGAGCGTTTGCCTGCCTGTTAATTATGTTTGATTATTTCCCGCTTTCAAATCTTTCAAGCAGAAAACGTGCCACTGCGTCCCCGCTGTTTGAGCCTATAACGGCGGTTGCCATATCTTTTAACTGCTGAACGGCATTTGAAACGGCGTAACACTCGTCCGCCTGCGCAAAAAGGTCAATATCGTTTTCGCTGTCCCCGAAAGCAACAAGTTTATCGCATCCAAGCGCTTCTTTAAGCTTCAGCGCAGCGTTTGCTTTTGTTGCCCCCTTGGGCATTATTTCAAGCCACTGCCTGCCCGTGTAAATATCACGCTGATAAAGGCACCTGTATTTTTCTTTGAACTTTTCGTAGAGCGGGCGCAGTTTTTCGGCGCTGTCTATGCAGGTGAAATAAAAAATATTGCCCCGCCAAAGTTCGCACTCATCTGCGGCGGGGGTTTTTCTGCTGTCATCTTTTCGGGTGGCAACAAATTCCGCCGCCCCCTCAGAAAGAGTTTCGGGCAAATATTTAAAGCGTTCCTTTTTGCCGTCATATGAATATACTATCGGGCTTATTCCCGCACCAAGCAAAGCGGGCAGTATTTCTTTTTCTCCGCCTCCGAAAAATGAGGACAGCAGTATCTCTCCGCTTTTGTAATCAGCCGTAAAAACACCGTTGTAGGCAATCATTGGCAGGCGGCAGTCAATGCCCTTTGTAACTTTCAGCGCTGTGTTTCTTGATCTTGCCGTGGCAAAGGAAAACAACATTCCGCTTTTTACAAGGCTGTTTATTGTGTTTGCTGTAAAGGGCGATATTCTGCATTCAGGTGTCAGCAGAGTGCCGTCCAGGTCAGAAACATACAGTGTTTTCATATTTCGATTCCTTATTAATATATCGTTCGCTTTCTTTATCTGAATATTAACGTGTGAAGTGATTTTTGTCAACAATTTTCACGCGGGGTGAAACCGTGTTTTCCCAATTACATTTTTATTTTTGTGTATGATTTTTATTACATTTTGTCTGTTTTTGTTGACTTTTTTGCCTTTTAGTGGTTTTATTAAAATGTAAGCAGGTGAATTTTGCTTGCTTATGCCATCGATTAAAATTCCTTGTTTCAGCAGGGCACAGTGCCCTAAAAGTAAAAAGAGCGGTGATGATATTGTGAAAGAAAAAACCGTTCGAATAATTTTGTATACCGCATGGATAGTTATTACTGTGGCTGTTTTGATAAATCTGCTTTGCCTTGGTGAGGACAGAGTGAACGCAAGCGAACCGCTCAGACAGCTTGACCGTTTCTTCCCCTGGATTTCCTGCGTGGTGCTGCTGGTGATATCCTTTATCTCAGGCAAACTTTATAAAAAAGAACACAGCGGCAAAGCAGAATGATAACATTTATTTATCTGAAATGAAGGTGATTTAATGAAAAAAAGAACTGCAAGTATTTTGGTGCGCTGCATAGCAGTTGCGGCAGTAATTATTTTTGAGTTGATTATATATTTTGTTTTCGGCGAAGAATCAGTAATGCAAAGAGGCGCCCTCCGAACATTGTGGATACTTTTCCCCTGCCTTGTTGTATTGTTCACAATAGCGGCAGACCTCATAATCGGCAGAATATATAAGAATAAATCCGGAAAGTAAAATGAATATAGCAAAGAAAAAATCCGAGTGCATATGCATTCGGATTTTTTGGTGGAGCATAGGGGATTCGAACCCCTGACCTCCACACTGCCAGTGTGGCGCGCTCCCAACTGCGCTAATGCCCCTTAACGAATTGTGTAATAATTCTACTATATTTCAGGCTGAAAATCAATATCTAATTATCAATTTTTGATGCGGCGGGTTGCCTTTTCAAACGGTAAACAACGTGCGGCATATCAATTCCGTAATAGTGTTTTGTGATACTGCCGCAGATCTCCATTCCGTTTCTTTCAGCAACCTTTCTTGAGGGCAGATTATTATCTCTGATAATGGAATAAATTTCTGCCATACCGAGCACGTCAAACGCATATCTGTTGCACGCCTGTGCCGCCTCTGCGGCGTAGCCGCTGTGCCAGAATTTTTTCTGAAAAAGATAGCCTGTTTCAGGCACACGTTCATTTCCTAAATCCTGATAAGTTATTCCGCACTGGCCTATCATTTCTCCGCTGTCTTTAAGCACCGCCGCCCACAATCCGAAACCGTCTTCTCTGTACCGCCGCTGCTAATTTTCAAACCACTTAATAACCTCTTCTTCCGAAAAGGCGTGTTCATAAGCATACATAACTTCTTCGTCCTGAAGTATCTTTCTGAGCGCGGGCAGGTCGTTTTCTGTCATCTCGCGCAGAATAAGCCGCTTTGTTTCAATTCTCATTGCTTCACCTTATTATGGCATTTGGTTTCAGGTGTTACATTCTTACCGAAACACCATTTTCACGCAGGTATTTCTTCAGCTCGGGAATAGGCAGTTCGTTGAAATGAAACAGACTTGCCGCAAGCACTGCGTCCGCCGCGCCTTTTGTGAAAGCATCGTAAAAATGCTCCTTTTTGCCTGCTCCGCCGGATGCTATAACGGGTATTCCAACCGCAGTTGAAACGGCGTGCGTCAGCTCAATGTCATAGCCGTTTTTCTGCCCGTCGCAGTCCATAGATGTCAGCAGTATTTCGCCCGCGCCGCGCTTATACGCTTCTTTTGCCCACTCAACAGCGTCAATACCCGTTGGAATTCTGCCGCCGTTTAGGTAAACTTCCCAGCCTGAGTTTTCACGGCGCTTTGCGTCAATGGCGCACACAACGCACTGGCTGCCGAATTTTTCAGCCGCTTCATTTATCAGGTCAGGATTGCGCACTGCCGCGGAGTTTACGGAAATCTTGTCCGCTCCCGCTCTCAGCAGTTCCTTAAAATCGTCTGTTGTTCTAATTCCGCCGCCTACGGTGAACGGAATGAACACAGTCTTTGCAACTCTCTCAACTATATCCATCATAGTGCCGCGCCCTTCGTGTGTGGCAGTGATGTCAAGCAGCACAAGCTCGTCCGCACCCGCGCGGTCATAAGCCGCAGCGCACTCAACGGGGTCGCCTGCGTCTCTTAAATCAACAAATGAAACGCCTTTTACAACTCTGCCGTTTTTTACATCCAGGCAGGGGATTATTCTTTTTGCATACATATCTTATTCCTCCGCCGCAATGAAATTCTTTAGTACCTGTAATCCTGCACTGCCGCTCTTTTCTGGGTGAAACTGGGTTGCAAACATGTTACCGCGTTCAATTGCACATTCGATTTTAACACCGTATTCTGTGGTCGCCGCAACATCGCTTTCGTCTGCGCCGTTCAGGTAGTAGGAATGAACAAAATAAAAGTAAGAGCCGCTTTCAATTCCGCTGAAGAGACGGCTGTTTTCACGAATTTCAATGCTGTTCCAGCCTATGTGCGGCACTTTAAGTCCGTTGTTGCTGGGTATAAGAGAGATATTACCTTTAAGAAGTCCCAGTCCGCTTGCGTCAGGGCTTTCGTCGCTCTCTGCAAACAAAAGCTGGAGCCCAAGGCATATTCCCAAAAACGGCTTGCCGCTTAAAGCCGCTTTTTTTACTGCGCCGTCAAGCCCTCTTGAACGCATGGACGCCATCGCGTCACCGAATGCGCCTACTCCGGGCAGAATAACGCTGTCCGCTTTTTCTATTTCGGCGGGATCTGATGTAACAATGCTTTTTGCGCCGATATAATCCAGCGCTTTTTTTACGCTCATCAGGTTGCCTGCACCGTAATCTATAATTGCCGTCATCTTGCCGCTCCTTAATTTATAATTATACATAATTTTATCATAACGCCAACTTCATTGCAATATTTCATTGACAAATGCGGTTGTTTGAGATACAATTCAATGGTAAACTCAAGGTCTAGTCAGACCTGCGTAAGGCAGTCTGCCAAGCAGAAATGAGAATTTTTATTAGCGCGTAAGCGAACAGAAACCGTAACCGAACGGCTTGAAAAATTTGTAAAAAAGAGAAGCAGTCATTTCTTAAATTCCGCTTAACCGTGCAGATTTACGGCACTTTGCCAAACGGAAGTTCTTTCGGATACTAATAAGATTTCTAATGAAAATTAAATAACACAAAAGCTCAAAAAATTGAGTTTTGAATATACGGAGACGTATCGAAGTGGTCATAACGGGGCTGACTCGAAATCAGTTAGGGAGCAATCCCCCGCGAGTTCGAATCTCGCCGTCTCCGCCATAAAAAAGCAGGTGCACTTTTGTGCACCTGCTTTTTATATAATGCGAGATTCGAAAAGGGCAATGCGAAGCATAGAAACAGTCCGGGGGACTGTTTCGGTGCCCGGGTGCGTGCCGCCGAACGCAGAAGTGAGGCGGGCGAATCTCGCCGTCTCCGCCATAAAAAAGCAGGTGCACTTTTGTGCACCTGTTTTTTATATAATGCGAGATTCGAAAAGGGTAATGCGAAGCATAATAGAAACGGATAGCCGCACGAGAGTGGGCTGTTGAAATAGTAATGCCATGCCAAATATCAGCGCCGACTTTCAGTCGGCAAGCTGGTAAGCATCCAATAAATCTAAAATATTCATATCAAATAAATAGTTATTGCTGT
>ERZ1503895.258-NODE-258-length-14516-cov-4.639237_pt1 | contig 14516 bp, 13 predicted proteins | sample MGYA00572422_ERZ1503895 | MGnify/ENA primary metagenome ERZ1503895 (study PRJEB39906, sample SAMEA3182112) | gut metagenome | biome: human; feature: gut; material: Stool; isolation source: human stools | place: Canada | collected 2013-05-06 ...
ACATAATATCCAAAACGACTACATCAGGCTGAAACTGCTGACAGAGATTGACAGCCTCCTTGCCGGTAAAAGCCTTTTGGATTGACTGAAATCCCTCTCTCTGCAAAACTTCTTCCACCAAACCCACTATATCCTTTTCATCATCAACCAGTAAAATTTTATTTGTCATGTTTGCCTCTGCTTTCTTTTCTGCGGCCATCCATCGGACAGCAATAGGCTACTCCCTTATCGGCCATGATGGTTTCCTCCATTTGGACTTTACAAGAGTTCATCAGTCCCACACACACCATTTGGTCATGAGCCTTCAAATCCTCGATGGCTCCCGCCGCCTTCGCCATCTTCGGCATCACCCTGTCCATCCAGTCATTGGCAGTATTGTGAATGTTCAGCAGATGGACTCGAAATTTGCCGGTATCCACCAGCTCCCGGTACAGCTTACGCTGATGCTGTTTCAAGTCGGTCAACCGCGGACGGCCATATTTGCCGATGTCCATGTCCATCTCTACAGGTTCGGGGTCTACCGCCAAATTGGGAATGAAGTAGTCTCCAACTCAAATATAAGTCAATCTATTTTCCATTGTGATCCCCTTTCTCCCTTACGGGTCGTTGTCTGGCACCAGCGCGATCACATCGGCAATATCGCAGTTCAGCGCTTCGCAAATCTTGATCAGGGTTTGCATGGAGATATGTTCTCCCTTACCCATGTTGGCAATGTGATTCGTTGTCAAATGCGCCAGGAGCCGCAAATCCTTTTTTGTCAAGTTCTTGTCAATCAGTGTTTTCCACAGTGGTTTATAGCTGATTTTCATAGTCATTCTCACCTTTCCAGGCCAGAGCCGATAACGGGCGACCCTAGCAATATGGTCTATCAATCGTCATTCCGTCCTTATCAAGAAAATATAATTAAATATTCCTATTATTCTTATAAAACTTCTCATCATGCAGCTTGTTGGTTTTTTACTTAAGTCTATATCAATTTAGGCATTAGGTGGATGATGGCACTTGAATGAGCGCATAAAGAGTTTCAAGTCGTGCCCCCGTGAGGGGGCATCGTATTCGATGATGTTATGGAGGCTGAACAACATGGTTTCAAGTCGTGCCCCCGTGAGGGGGCATCCGTCTACGTCCATAATTGGCGGGCGCAGCCAGGGTTTCAAGTCGTGCCCCCGTGAGGGGGCATCCTTAAATCTCGCCCCCGGCTTCTTGTCAATTTTGATTGTTTCAAGTCGTGCCCCCGTGAGGGGGCATCCTAAAGCTGCATTTATTACTTATCAGATCCACCGGGTTTCAAGTCGTGCCCCCGTGAGGGGGCATCTGTAATTTTGCACAAAAGAAGGGGGACAAAACTGTGCAAAATTATAATTTTTTCCAATCAATTACACAACATCAGATACTGTACGGCGATCGGGAGTAAAAAGGATCCTAAATCTCGCAAAAAACGAGGTAAGAATGTGCGCGAACCTCCTGGTTTTTTCTGGTCTATTGGGGTTCGCGTCTGCTAAACTATAAAATTATTACGTCATCTTGCTCATAACGAAGCCCACGACCCATAAATTCAATTCTAGGCCGCCAGTTGCTACCCAAACGGTAGAAGCGCACTGAGTCTTTTTCTGAATCAATGACCTTTTCCAGCTGAGCTTTTAAAGCAACCAGTTGTGCAGGATCAACCAACAACTCAAAAACAGAGTTCTGAACTCGGCAACCCCTTGACTCACAAATTTTTGCAACCTTTCTCAACCGTTTGGCGCCTGCAGCATCTGTTGTATCCACATCATAGGAGAGTACGATCATCATTTATCTCTACCTCCAAAGAAACGGTGGATATTCATCCAATTCGTCACGCAATACACGCGCCAACAGCTGAGCTTGCGCATGTGGAATCAGTCCCACAGGAATGGTTTCTCCCAAAAACGGATGTGTAATGGTTTCTTGTTTCCGCTTTTGCCAGGCAGCTACAACTGTTTTGCGGCCCGTTTCACTTAGCAGAACCGGAGCCGTAAGTTGATCAAATGACTTTTCAGAAATTTGCCCTCGATGGATGAGCGTCAGAACCAGGCGGTCGCACAATGGCGCTCGCAGCTCCTCCATGAGGTCCAGGGCCAAAGCCGGACGTCCAGGACGCAACGTATGCAGGAAACCCGCTGCCGGATCCAATCCCACCCCCTCCAGCGCTGACTGTACGTCATTTTTTAGTAGTGTATACAGGAACGACAGCAATGCATTCACAGGATCCTCTGGGGGCCTGCGATTTCGTCCGGAAAATTGAAACTTGCTGTCACCTAGCATGGCTGGCATTGTAGAAAAGTAGGCAGCTGCCGCAACCCCTTCCAACGCCCGCATGGAATCCACAGTGGGGCACTCCCGCAACCTTCGGGCTGCTTCGGTCAAGCGCTCAATCGCAGGGGTAATCTCTGCCTCTCGTTCAGGATGCTCTCGCCGCTGACGCAAAAGAAACACCTTGCTGTTCGCCAATTTTCCCAACAAAATACTCCGAACCAGTCGTATACGCTGAACTGGATCTTCAACCGCTGCAAACTGTCTCCGGCGCAACAGGATGTTTCCGGAAACCGGTCCCTGAACACGTCCATAAAATCTTCCATACTCTGACAGAAATATCAGGCTAATCCCATGGGATCCGCAAAATCCGATCAATGGTGTGGATACCGTAATATTTCCAAAACAGTAAATTGCATTGATGGTATGGGCCGGAACCCGGACTTTCTCCACACCGCCCACTTTCACGGCAATGGTCTCATTTTGCAAAGACAAATATGTCTCTGGTGTAAGGATATAAAGTGTATTTTGCAGTTGTTTCATAGGGCATCCTCCTGGGCGGTTTCCCAAAGAGTGTTACAATAGCTGGCAGCAGAACGCTTCAACTTTGGTTGGCATTCCTCCCGCATGGAGCATTTTTTACACTTTGCACTGTAATGTGGTTCAGGAACCTGCTGATTGAACAGCATTTCTGCGACTGCTTCTGCTGTTTGTCGTGTCTTCTCCCGGAGGGCTGCTGTCAGAGTGATCTCATCTCGACGATGGGCATTGATATAAAAAATTGCCCCTGTCGCAATGACACAACCAAACTGCTCCTCCAAACACATTGCCTGGGCGCAAAGTTGAATGTGGTATTCTTCCTCATCCCGTACCACCCCATGCTTATATTCTACCGGATAAAGACGATAACACCCCGCTCCATAGGGCAGCGCAATGCCATCCAAAGCTTCCACCGCCTCTACACAATCACACTTTCCGTTCACACCAAGGCTGCGTGAAAATACTGGCAGTTCATATAAATTCATCTGCCCGTTTCGCCGCTCAATCCGGGCAGTATGAACTCTCTCATGCTGGGCGCGACCGGCAGCCGTATCAGCGCTTTCTGTCCACAGTTGCTCCAGCGCCAACAGGCCGCACCGCCGGGGACAATAGCCATACTGCGTCAGCCAGGACAGCGGAAAGAGCTCCTTTTCTGCCTCAACGGAACAGCTCTGCATCTTCTGGCACCTGGTTCCAAGTGATTTCGCCATATGGCGAACAAAGGAACCCAACATCCACACCAGTCGGACATTGACTCAGATTGACGCTTCCCACGTAATCATGGAACGAGCGTGGATATGCCACATCCACCTTTTTCTCCAACTTGACCAGATCAAACAGCTGGTGAGCCGGTGCACAACCCAGTCGGGCCTGCCGCTTACGCTGGTTCAAGTCAGAGTCTGTACCAGTATGACGGAACAAAATAAGGGGCGAAACCACTGCCATCTCTCCTTTGCTGGCAGAGTGGTCATGCTCGTACATGTTTAGAATCGCTTCAAACAGGACGCGCAAATCCCCCTCATCAAAACCAGTTTCCATGGCCAAATTTGCACTCACAAAGCCTCGTGCCTCATAGAGTCCATAGGGGATAAACTGCTTGCGACCCATCGTACGGAGGCTATCCTCCGGCTGTCCGTTTTCCCACTGCTCATAATCGGCCGCTGTCTTGGCATTTTTGACATCCTCGGCTTTGGCCATTCGGGTGATTGAGATATCCTGAGGCTGAATGGGGTCCAGAGACCGGGCAAACGTCAGTTGGACCGGCCCTCGGACTTGTCCGGCGTTGGGGCCTGTGGACATCACTGCACCAAAGGCCCGCACATCGTAAAACAGTTCACAGGCAGCCTTCCTGCCGGCATACACCTCATTTCTGCCTTTGGCCGAGAGCTCTACCTGCGCCAATTCCTTGGCCCGGGCAATGCCCGTGTTGATGTTACTGGCACTGCGAACCAACATCTCCATCCCCGCTTCTCCTGCGTAGGCAGTCTGAATATAATTGCGGATACGGCGCTTGATGGCTACATCCGTAATATAGCCATGCAGGTCCTGAGGGTCCATCCGGGGCGCATTGCCCATATCTGGATCTCCATTGGGGTTGCCGTTGCGGCACTGAATGTAAAACAGGAATTCGTAACGATTGTCAATAGCCATGATCATTTCCTCCTTATTTCTCTTTGGCAATATATAGCGCGGCGCGCTTCTGGTAATAGCCCAGGGCAAACTCTGTCTGCTGCTCCATATTCATGATTGCAGGAATTTCCCGGTCTCCGATTTTAACCATAACATCTGAAATTTTGTCTTCAAAATAGTGTGCAAGTCCTGGCTCCAGCTTGCCCAGATGGTGCTGAGACAGCTGGGCAAGTTTTCCCAGCGCAAATGCGGGGTTCGCACTCGCAGCCGTGTAGTATCGCTCCGCCACACCTACACCTACATCCGGCATCGCCTTACGCTGGATGGCAACATAGACTGCCATTAATTGGCCGCAGTAATAGGCCACATCCCGGGTCACCTGGTCGTTGCAAGTTGCTTCCATGGGATATTCATCTCCTCTCAATCTTTGCCTCCGGCTGAGCCATGCCTTCAGCAGTTGAAATGCTAGGGTTTCTGTATCAAACGGCACCGCATGCTTCTCCTCATCTGACATCAGGAGACTGGAACGAATCCAGCGCAGGGTCCGGGCAGGAATTTCGTCTGGTAATGCTGTCCCGTTGATGATGGCGCTGAGAAGCCGCTGGAGCAAATTGGGTAACTCTTCATCCATCCGGCTCCAGACCTTCTTGGGATCTCCGCCAGGTTTCAGAAGGCGAATTCCCAGGGCTTTCAGCTTTGGCGATTTTGCCTGCCCACGCCCGTTCCAGGAGACGAGGGACAAATCCTCAAACCACTGCTTGATGTTTCGATAGAGTTCCTCATAGCTTCCCTCTTGCCAGAGGCGTACCATCATTCGCCCATTGGCTCCGGACAAAGGCATCATATAGTACCGCGCATGGAGTCGCTCCGGACGCTCCCCCGTCTCAATGGAGGCAATCAGCGCTTTGGCCGCCCGCAGAGCATCCTTTTCTTTCTCACCATCATCGGAGTCAGAATCCTCTTCATCATCCCATTCGCCTTCCAGCAAGATAGGCATCAGATCCTCTTCTTCCGCAATCTCACTGGAATACCAGTGCACCAGCTTGGCATTCCCCAGCACTGGCGCTTTGGCAATGAGATCGGTAAGCGCCGCATTCACTGCAGTCATGGCCTCTTCTGACACAGGGGCATTTGCACTCTTTTTGAAACCATAAGATTGAAAGGCATCTTTATCAAAGCAGAGGAATGCGTCTCCTGCTGGATGGCCTCCCACAAACATCAGTCCAGATACTTTGGGCACGGTAGCCAATGCCGCTTTGCGCTCTCCTGTGATCAGGCACCTGGGAAGAACATCCGCTTCTTCCGGAGAAAACATGGTCCGGAACTTTGACCACCAGGACAAATATCGAGGGCTCGATTCTACAGGCACTCCGTCTACTATAAACCCAATTGCGTCATCATCTCTAATATTATGTTTAACTAATTCCGAAATGATTACCTTTGTCGCATTCTCATCGCGCAAGACATGGGCTATCACAGAAAAGGCCGACTCGTAGGCACCGCCCTCGTCTAATACGTACAGATAAAACTCGCGTTTTTTACTTGCTTTAGGGTTATCTGCAGTTCCAAAGACAATCTTCATCTTTTCAATAAGTGGTTGACAGCGGTCTCCATTGGCGGCTGCACCAATATCCGGTGCGTAAACGTCGGGGGCATCTTTCCCCCGAACATGGACACCCAAAAATTTTCCGTCTGCAGAGAGCAACACATAAGCCTTGACTCTCTTCGGCTTGAAACCCGGCTGGGCCGCCAGTCCATGATCCAGGGCATAGCGGTATAATTCTGTCAGCATCCGCTGTCCCTCCTTCCGGGCTTCAGCACCAATGGCGAGTCAAAGGGAGGCACTTCAATCACCCCATGATCCATCTGGGCATGGTAGAGTGAAACCGAAGGCTCCGCTTGCTTCCCCACTTTCCATACGTGCAAATCAAACACATCGTAAACCATAAGTCCCAAATCCAGACTCTCTTGGATTGGCGCTTCCCCTGTGGAGCCCCAAGTGAAATAGGCGGGAAATTCTCGCGCCCCCATTGCCGGCTGGACAAACATCTGTCCCCGCTTGACCCGGCGCTCAAACTGATTATACAGTTGAACTGCAGTACCAGTAAAATCCGGGCGAGGTACAATCTGTGCCGTAATCCGATAACGCACATCCCGCAACACCACAGACTGCCGCTGCGTGCGATCCTCCTCAATCAAAATACAGGCCTTGCTGGGGTTTTCCGGGGGGATCCGGGACATTTTACTTTTGACTTCATTGCGTTTGAACGTGGCATACTGGATTTTGTTTAAGACCTCAATTCGCTGCACCTGCCAGTAGAATTCCGCTGGCTTTGCATAAATAGAGGTCAGTATCCCACGGGCTGCACTGGGTGTGGGAACTGGGTACGTAATTCGCTCTACCTTTCCCTCTGGCCGGGAAAACAGTGCAAAATCACCCCAAACCGTAACGGTTACCTGTGGATCATTCAAAACATCGGTCACCTCATTTCTTAAATTATGCCAAAGTTCTCTACTTCCAAATTCAGGCCCTGCTTTCTGTGGTAGCAGTCGGGAAAGCCTAAAAAATAATATCCCGCTTCCACCTTCTCCTCCTTTCCTTCCCGGGTGCGATAATACAAGGGTTCGCAACGTTTCTGGACCAAGTCTCTCTGGAAACTGGACACCGTAATGGGCCCAGCTCGCTGCATCAGTCCAGGCGTCAGGCCTTCCCTGTCGTACTGCTTCCGCACTTCTTGGTATAACTTCTCCTCTCCTTCCCACTGGACGATGACTTGAACGCCAGTATTTTCAATCATTTTGTAAGCTTCCTGGACTGCAGCAAAGTCCTCTTCCTCCACAGCGCAGCGCAGGACCTGCTGATCCCCATCGCTTTGACAATACAGCAATTGATAATACTCTCGAATATGCTCCAAATCGTTGCAGTCAATGGGGTGCCTGCTCTCTAACGTTCGGACGCAGTTGGCTGCATTTTCATAGGCGGGACTAGGATACAATCGATCCATATCCGGAACAAAGACAACCACCCGTCCTATGGGGCTATCTCCATTGCGGTTGCATCGCCCTGCCGCTTGGATGATGGCCTCCAAGGGAGCTAATGCTCTAAAAACCACCGGAAAGTCCAAATCCACGCCGGCCTCAATACATTGGGTGGAAACCAGGTAGCAGGGAAGACCTGCCTGCATCCTGTTACGGATCTCTGTGAGTACCGCCAGGCGGTGGGCCGGGCAGAGGTCTGTTGTCAAGAAAAACGTGTTCTCTTCCCCCGTCTGTTCCACCAATGTCTGATACAACGCTTTCGCATGAGCTCGGAGATTCACAATGGCACATGCCTGGCTCTCCTGGGCCATTTCCCCGGCAATCTCATCCAGAGACGTTGGCTGTTTGAGCCGCCACGCAAACGTGACGCGTCGAGTTGCAGCAAACAGCGCATCCGGGTTCGGTGCAATTTCCCTGGGCCTCCAGCTTAGGCCGGGGCGGTAATCAAATGAAGGCTGTGTTGCCGTGGAAAATACCACCGTACAGCCATACTGGCTACAGAGTAACTTGACCGTACGCAACGTGGCATCCAGTAAATGAGCTGGCAGCGACTGTGCTTCATCCAGTACCAGAACGCTATTGGCGAATTGGTGCAAATGGCGGCAGTCTGTAGGCTTGGCCGAAAACAGCGGTTGGAAAAAACCAACGCTTGTCGTTACAATACACGGCGCATCCCAGCGCTGACTCAGCAGTCTGGACCTTTCATTCAGCTGTGCGTTGCTGTGAATCTCCAGCAAATCCGGCACAATTTTCTTATAATCCTTCACATTTTGCTCGATAATCGCCAAAAATGGCAAAATTAAAACAATTCTCCGTTTTCCATGGATCCGGCAGTGTTCCGCCGCAAATGCAAACAAACTCAGAGTCTTCCCCAAACCTGTAGGCGCAGTCAAGGTAAACAGTCCTGGCTCCTGAACCGCCGCCGCGAGGCAATCATCAAATAACTGGTTTCTCAGGGCATTCAGTGGGCCAGCCGCTGTGGAGTTCCGTTTTTTCTCCGCCTGTACCTGCGCCAGACGTCGAAGCGCCTCTTCTGGGTCCAGCTTTGGTCCTCGGCTTTGGATCAGGTAATCCGGCTCATCGTGCTCTGCAGCGCTGGAATAATCCGCATCCACCAAAGCAGAAAACAGGAACCGCGTCCACAGCATCTTGGCTAGGGACACATCCTCTTCATCGGCAAACCCGGGCAAAGCCGGCAGTGGTCCAGGGAGTCTCACAGCTTGTTTCCAGTGGGAGCAGGCCCGCGAAATCTCTTCCCTGCCAAATAAAGAGAAGCTGCGGCCTTCCGAATCCAAGCGGTCGCCTTCACCCTTGAGAATCCGCTTCAGTACCTGCGCATCTATAAACGACAACGTCCCGTGATGCGACGCAATCACCGAAGCCAAAAATCTTGCCCCCGGTTTTTGCTTCTTACCCGGAACAGGCAAGCCTCCATAAGTTTGAAAAACAAGTGCCGCTCCAGGGCCTGCATGATTTACATGAGTCTTCTCCCGGCGCAGCACTTGCTGAAATTGATCGCTATACTTTCCAAAATCATGAAACTTTCCTAGGACCTCTCCCCACACCTCATAACCCAGCGGTGCCAGAAACTCTTGACACAGCTCCGCCGCTCTGTTTAAGTGATGGGGAACGGTCTCCTTTTCGCCCTGCGTATTTGCACTTCTGGCATAGTAGGTGTCCTCCATCCTAGATTCACCTTCCTTCTTCTTCCAACGACATTATAATCCTTTTTTCGCGCGTGGTCAATAGTTGTCCAGCAAAACATAAGATTTTTTAGAAATTCACGCACATCAAAATGATATGCTATTCAGAATGGATAACCAAATACAGCCACAGCTTGATTTCAGGGAAGACGTTTGAAAAAACCAGCCACGGCCTTTAGAAAAGCGCTGCTTGTTCAATTCATCCTATGTCTCTCGTTCTCTCCACTTTTTATTTTGACAACTGTGGCCACCAACCTGGTCTTGACTAGCAGTCGGATATTCCTCTTGACCCGAATGTTCCACAGCGAGCGCATCATGTTCTCCCGGTTCACACATGTAAACGAGCCTGCTGCAGCGCATTTCAGCCCCCGAACAGCCAGGGCTTTACAGCCCGCCGTGAACCCACTGTCTTTGACATCCCAAGGGTAGCCTCCGCCGCTTCCTTTGGCTGCGCTCAGTCCATTCCGTATTTGCCGTATGGAAGCTGGTTTTCCTTTTCTTCGGGAACCGCGGTAATCCACTGGGGCGCAAGGCTGCCCTCCCCCAGGGGCCCCCGCATCAGGGGCATCCGCCGGGCGGGGAACACCAGGGTATATTGCCCCTGACTGCGCATCAGCTCTGCAGCGAAATATAAAAAGGGAATCATATTGGCGCCGGGCCGGAGTTGGTAGATGTTCAGCGGTCCCTCTGGCGTATCCAATTGAGACATCATGAGCAAGTTATGCTGTCCTAACTCCGTCAGCGCCTCCTCCGCCAGCGTCAGGTCGATCTTCAGCTCCTGGGCCAGCAGGGCCGCAGAAAAGGAGCGCTGCTGCCGGGTGTGGGTATAGGCTAATGCTTGAAGCCGGTACGGCTTGATCAGCAGACGAAACAGCCGCAGGTATTCTTCCTCATTTTTCATGAGCGCGGCATACCCGTCCTCTGGCTCTGGCATGATGAGGGTATATTGAAAATCTTCTGCAACCGACGCCTTCATGATCCCATCGTCAGAGTCATAGCTGATGATAGTAGGAACAGAGGTGGGATCCTTGTACTGCTTCCGATTGATGCGCTCGTGAATGTTGGCAACCTGGTAGAGCATATCCCCCTGGTTATCATAAGCGCCAATGGCAGACTTGAATAGCTCCCAGGCCAGGTCGTTGGCCTTGCTGAACCGCAGTTCCTCCGGTGTGCGGACAAATTCCTCCCGCAACAGCCTGTGAAGGAAACAAATCAACAGCCGGAGTACACCCCTACCGATGTGGTACGTGTATCCATTGTCATGGAACAGGCTTCCACTCTGGAGCAGGGCTTCTCCACCGCGAACGTAGCTCAGAATCCCCAAGCTTTGGCTTACCGGGAGAACCTTCGGCAAGCGCAAGCCACAACGACTGCCCGGATTGAACAGGCAGTGGGCTCCCGGCTAGACGTCCAGTGGAACCTGACCCTGGCGGCCAACCTCATTTCTGCCAACGTGGCCTATGGGGACATCGAAACCATCCAATCCGTCTCCGGCGTCAAGGATGTGTTCCTGGAGACCCGGTACGAACCCTGCGTAGTGGATGAAGTTGGAACTGCAGACCCCAACATGGCCACCTCCCGGAATATGATTGGCTCCAGCGCCGCCTACGCAGCGGGCTATACCGGTGCAGGGACCCGAGTGGCCGTCACTGACACTGGTCTGGATATGGATCACCAGTGCTTTGATGAAGCTGCTTTTGCGTATTCCCTGTCTCTCTTGGAGAAGGAGTATGACCTGCTGGACGCAGAGGACATTACCGCTGTGCCAGATCAGCTGAACGCCAAGGAGCGCACCCCGTCTCTCACTGCGGAGAAACTCTACAAGACCAGCAAGGTTCCCTATGGCTACAATTATATTGACAAAACGGCTTCCTATGTGGACCACGACAAGGATGACTAGGGTGGCCATGGCTCCCATGTGGCGGGCATTGCCGTGGCCAACGCCTATGTTTCCAATGGGGATGGTACCTTCAGCCCTGCACTGGAAACCACAAAGATGCAAGGCGTTGCCTCCGTGGACAATGCCGGCAGCACCACCATCTGCTTCCATGTGGCTGACAAGAGCATCACATACATGGAAAGCGAATACTCCAACAAAAAGCTGCTGACCCAGAGCCTGCTGATGTCCACCGCCGTGCCCATGGTGGAGGAATCCAGCCTGAACTACTACCCCGTCCTCCGTCAGGGCGCCGGTCTTGCCGATGTAGGCGACGCCGTAGCCGCCAACTCTTACATCCTTATGAATGAGGCCGCCACCTCCTCGGCAGCGGATGGCAAGGTGAAAGCGGAGCTGCTAGATGACCCGGAGCGGACCGGCGATTACCAGTTTGGCTTCACACTGAACAATTTGCGAGATGAGGCCCAGCAATATGTGCTGTCCTGCGCGCTGTTCACCCAAGGTCTGTTCACGGAGGAAAACGTCACCTATCTGGACACCGAGACCGTTGACCTCCTGGCCAACATAACCTGGACCGTTGACGGTAAGGCTCTGACCCCCGATCTGGATCCCAACCAATACGACGTGACCGGCGACAAGCTGGTCAGCGGCGAAGACGTGCAGGCCATCCTGAATTACGTTCTGGGAAAGCGGGAGATCATCGGCGAAAACGCTGACCCGAACGGCGATGGGGAGATCACCTCCTATGACGCCTACCTGTTGCTACAGAAGCTGGGCACCGGTACGGTGACACTGCCTGCGGGCGGCAAGCTGGAAATCACCGTACAGCTCCAGCTGACCGACCAGCAGAAGGCCCAGCTGGATGAAAGCTATAAAAATGGCGCCTATGTGGAGGGCTTCCTCTTTGCCCAGCAGCTTCCCACCGCCGAGGGCCTGGGGGGTACCTGCCACTCCATCCCGGTGCTGGGCTTCTACGGCAACTGGTCTGACCCCTCCATGTATGACCACGGCACCTTCATCGGCCGCCTGTATGGCGACACCACCATGCCGTATGCGGGATATGATGTTACGAACTCCCTAAATTTGCAGTATGCTGGAAGATCGGGCGCTTACCATATGGCCACCGCCATGACCCAGAAAAGTTCCTTCTACGCCATGCTGCTGCGGGTAGACCCTGAGACTGGCAAGGGCGAGCTCGTGAACTAGAGCTATGTGGAGCCTACCTCTTGGTCTAATTATGGTCTTGTCACCGCCCTGAAGGAAGGTACCGCCACCATTACCGCCACCTCCGTGGCCACCGATGCCGACGGCAACCACGCCACCGCCTCCTGTGAGATCACAGTCAAGGGCCTCACCAGCGTCTCTTTCAAGGTCAACGGTCAAATGGAGGACCTGTCCTGCGGCAAGATTGGCGTTCTTCCCGGCGTGTCCGCTGTCTCAGGCCTGTATGTCGCGGACGAGCAGAGAAGAGAGGTCGATGCCAAGCAGCTCTTCCGGGAGGCCACCGAGAATACCTGCTCCAGCCCCCGCTCCTTTGCCTGCGCTCCTGCCAAGGCGGATAACGGCGAGGACATCTGCCTGATTGGCAAGCAGACAAACGGCAGTACCAACGCCGCAACGACTACAGCCCAGTCTGCCGAGAGCGCCAGCAGTAAGACCGTTCCCGTGGAAGTCACCGCCAGAAATGCCGACGGCGCTGCAGTCGCATCTACCAACGGTGTGATCACGGTGGAATTTGACGCGCAGAAGCTGGAGCTGTCCGGCGTAGCCGTCCATGCCGGTTACAAGTCCGTTGAGATTGGCGATGGCCTCGTGAAGTTCGCCTACGCCAACGCAGAAGAGATCCCTGCCGGTCAGCCTGTGGCAACCCTCACATTCCAAACTAGAGCCTGTGTGTCCACAGAAGTGTCGAGCTTCTATGAGCAGGTCAATGACGGCAAGCCCGCCGCCAAATCCAGCACAGCAGTCTCCACCCATGAACCGGTTGTGCAGAACGCCAGCAACCCCACCTGTACAGAAGACGGCTATACCGGCGACACCGTCTGTTCCATTTGCGGTGAAATGCTGGAGCCGGGCGAGGTCATTCCCGCCCACTGCGCTTCCAAAATCTTCCAGGATGTGGATATCGCCAAGTGGTACCATCCGTACATTGACTACGTAGTGGACAAAGGCCTCATGCAGGGCATGGGCAACGGCATGTTTGCCCCGGATGCCAACATGACCCGGGCTCAGCTTGTCACCGTTCTGTACCGGATGGCCGGTTCTCCCCATGTGGAGAGTGCAACCTCCTTCCAAGATGTGCCTGTCGGCACCTGGTACACCGACGCTGTCGTATGGGCCTATGCCAACGGCGTCACCAAGGGTGTCACCCCGGATTACTTCCAACCCCATGCACCGGTAACCCGGGAGCAAATGTTCACACTCTTCGCCCGTTTTGCCGCCTTGAACGGTGAAACGATCGAAACAAAAGGCGACCTGACAAACTTCACCGATGCTGCCAGCCTGAGCCCCTATGCCGTAGAGGCTGTTACCTGGGCGTACGAATCCGGCCTGTTGGTTGGTATCAGCAGCAACACCCTCGCCCCCAGGGGCACCTCCAGCCGCGCGCAGGTTGCCACAGTTCTCACCCGTTACTGTGAAATCTTTGGATAACCTCTGACAAAATTCCCCAAGCCGGGAGGCAGATGCCTCCCGGCTTTTCTATGACTCCAATTAGGCAGAATCAGAGATTTCCTAAGAAGGTATCCTCTCTCCATTGTTTCCAGAGGTACGCTTCTACCATAAATGATATATGTTTTTAAAGCATTCAATTCAAAATCGCAATAAGATGGCATTACGGGCTGTCGCAACGCATCTACCACATAACCGCAGAAGTCAGATTGCAGAGAGAATGATCATACCCCCAAACTTCAGTTCCAAAAAAACGGTGGTACCGCCGGGGGATGTATGGTATAATGGTTAGGATTTCAGCAAGAAAGAAGGAATGTGTAATGCCTGAAATACTGCGGGCGGAGGGGCTGCAAAAGACCTTCCGGCTTTCTGCCAAGCAGCAAAAACTGGAGAAAACCCGGGAAAAGACGAAAGTTGCTGTTCAGAACCTGTCCTTTTCCGTTCAGGAGGGAGAGATTTTTGGTCTCCTCGGCCCCAATGGGGCTGGAAAGACCACTACGCTACGGATGCTGGCGACGCTCATCAAGCCGGAACGGGGGGACGCTCTCATCAGCGGCTACAGTGTCATCCGGCAGCCGGAAGAGGTCCGAAAGCGGGTGGGGTTTCTCACCAGCGAGCTGAAGCTGGAGGAGTTTTTCACCCCCAACTACCTATTCGACTTTTTCTCCGAACTGCACCGCGTACCCACGCAGATCCGGGATCAACGAAAGAAAGAGCTGTTTGATATCTCTGTCTCTTATACACATCTCCGAGCCCACGAGACC
>ERZ1503895.271-NODE-271-length-14064-cov-5.852666_pt1 | contig 14064 bp, 8 predicted proteins | sample MGYA00572422_ERZ1503895 | MGnify/ENA primary metagenome ERZ1503895 (study PRJEB39906, sample SAMEA3182112) | gut metagenome | biome: human; feature: gut; material: Stool; isolation source: human stools | place: Canada | collected 2013-05-06 ...
CCCTGGATCTGATTTCAGGCGTTGGGTGTGGATCACTATTGCACCGTTCGTGACACAATGGGCCATACGGGCCGACGTTCCATGCCGCGTTACTACATTCAGCCCGGACGTAAAATGCGCCCGTCAAAAAGAACGGTTCGCTTCGAAACTCAGCCAGGATACCACCTCTCCGCCACACCCGGGAAGAAGTTGATATGGTGGTTGCCGGACAACAGAGCTCTTGGATTGACTGCTGCATCACTCAACCACGCTGAATATCAAAGGAGAGCGTTACCGGTTAAAAGAGAAACGTAAAGCTGTGGTGATGACCCAAAACGCAACGCCTGTCAGTGAGGATGAAATGGTGAAAAGCGGACAGCATCAGTAACGGAAGTATCTTAGCGGGTACGAAAATGGCAGGATCGTGACATTGACAGAATATCTCCTGATCATCCTGAATGACTGCAGTTGCTGTGGAAAAGTAAGCTGTCTCCACCCACGGCACGACTTAACAGGCATTCCGTAACTCCCCCAGACTTACTATGACGCATTATCGGTGCACTTAAAACCGCAGACCGCATTGCGGGTGTTACTGCATGACAGTCTGACCGTATTGTGAGATGTCGGCAGGAACCGATGTCCGCGCAGGGGGGAACTTCCTGCAGTACCTGACGCTTCAAATAGTATTAACCGTAGGGCGTTGTTGGTTCCGGATCGCGGAAATGGGAGCACAGGTCTGCTACGGGGTGTACCTCTGACAGTAAATCCGGCTCGCTCATCTGACAGCCTCTCTCCCGGAAAAGACCAAAAATGAGATCGTCTCCTCAACAGCAGAGAAGAGGTCTTGACAGACAGGCTACATTGCATACGATTTATGAAGAAAAAGACAGCAAATATGGAGGTTATAGCGGAGAACACCCTACGAAATTCCTATGAAAAACGATTGAAAAAAATATCAAATTCGATTCGTTTTTATATGCTTTTTGGGAACGTGGCGATGACGAACTGTTGCATGTGCAGAGGAGAATGCACCCGGAAGCACCAGAATCATCCAGAAAGGCAGAACGATTACGCATCAAACCAGGAGACAGCAATATCAAGGTAATACACTGATTTAAAATGAATTTACAGCAATACGTGAAAACATTTTTTACTTAAAGGAGACAGATGCGCTGAAGAGAGTGCAGGTATTTTTATATAAAAATGAGAAGATTACGGGATATATATCCGGCACACTATGACCGGAGAATACCAGTCAGGCTTAAAAAGACAATAAATACAGTGAGTTAAATACACAGAGAAAACGAAAACGTAGTATCAGAGGGTACATCTTACAACAGAGACTGAATTTCCGGTTTTTCATAACCGGCGCATTCCGGAAAATGCAGGCGGCCCGGAGCTCTTCTGACGCCAGTACCTGATAGATTGTTCTGTACATTCTGTACATCATGTACGGAGGTTTTTGTTTGCTTTCTTAAAATCTGCAAATGTGGGAAGAGCAGGTGAGGTGTATTGTGGGAAAGGAACTGGATGATATCTGCACCAGCTGTCCGTATATCGATGCTATAAAACGGCACAAACAACAGCTCGGTGCCATAGAGGAATATACACAGTGGTTAAAAAAAGAACCACGGGCATCTTATTTTTTTCTGTTCCGGCTGTATACCCGCATTCACAATACATTTTTCCCCCAAAAGCAACAACTCCCGTTCACTCCCGGTGGCACTCACTGCCCGGAACCTGATGTCACCCTTCGGGACTTAACGCTTTCCCCGGGCTACCACAGTGATTATGCCCCTCACCCCATTCCGGAGATGGACAGTTCTATTGTTGTTCCCCCCACTAATGAAAACACCTCGCCTCCGGAAGATACTCCCGACAACACTCCGGCCGGAGGCAATACCGGACAAGCGGAAAAGACCAGAAACGCAGGACTCACACCCATTCCTGAAAAACGTTCAGGAATGCCCCCGGAACATCTGCGGTTTGCCATGGGTTTTCCATCGCAACCGAAGATTGCCGGTCCCAGAGAAAAGCCGATGCGCACCGTGCATCCGGATAATATCTACCGTGAAATTATATGGTTCTGCTCCAGTTACCTGCTGAAATCCGGACCAGAGGCTACGAGGACGATTATCAACTCAGTATTCTCTGAATGGGCCAGCATAAACAATGATTACCCCTCCCCCTTTTCGTGGGTGGACAGCAGGGACAGTGAACAGTGTGACTGGTTATGGAACGCCATGCAGGTCCGGTGTGTGGGAACCCCGCTGAATCCCCTTACCCCGGAGCAGAAATACTGGTTCGCCTGCGCCACGTTTGATAACTGGGAAGGCTGGAATGAGCAACAGGTACAGTTTTTACTGGAAAGTAATCCCAGACGGAACAGAGCGAAGTTTACGCAGGCCTCCTTCCAGGCCCCCAGGATTCAGCATAAAGCGATTCTTCTTGATGAGCTGAAAAGTGCCCGGGAGCAACAAAAAAGGCGTGATGAACGTGCTGATGGTTCCGTCCCGCTGAAACTGTCCGGAAAAATCCACAAACAGCTTGAAAGTATTGCCCGAAGTCGTGGTGTCCTCCCAAAAAAACTGCTGAATGAAATGATTGAGCAGGCGTACCAGGACTTTGTGGCAAATGAGCAACACAAGACACTGAGTTAAGGACCGCAGGGCCTCCGGTTACCGATTCTGCAGCATACACAACGAATGTGTCCGGCTCTTACCTGTGGGGGCCGCACTAAAGTTACGCATTGAGTATGAGTGGGTAATCCCGGATGAGAATATCCCAGTTTTTACACTATTCACTGAAGGTGCGACATATCATTCAGTCTCTCTGAATTCTTCATTTCAGTGGCCCCGGCTACAGTCGTTTAATCTCCTCCACGAACCGGGGCCGCAACTTGTTGTGTCAATACCAAATTGTTGGTCATTACTGTCTTGTGTCACTGGCGCTGACAAGTGAACTGAAATCCGCACCTTAATATTCTGACTGGCTGCGTACATTCATGGCATGAAGCGGCCGGAGCGGCTGAACTGAAGGTCCGTTGTGAGCGAACAGCGGACATTCACTACACATGGTTCAAACATGAACCGGAGCTTTATTGTCTAGCTGTCAGTGTACTGCGATTTACCCGCTCGGCTGTCCAGAAAATCGGTCTGAAATCCAGTCATTAAAGGGCCTTAGCCTGACATTAAGCAACTTGGTAGGCGGATAGATAATAGAAATAGGAATGCGCAGGTCTGTCATGTTGCCTAGAACGGTGACAAGCTGTCCGGTGCGAAATCATTCCGGCAGCGACAGGCTCATGTGTCAGCCCGACGCCCAGACCGTCAACGAGCATGTGGATCTGCGAGGCGTTATCGTTCGCAGCGATGTTAAAACGAACAATCTGCTCATCTTCTAGAAGCACAAGTGCTTTAATGACATTAAGGCGGTCTATATGTTGCATTACAGACTTCCTATTGATCTTTACCTGAGGCTGAAGCAACCACGTTAATCCGACTATTTTTCGATTGCACCATCCACTATCACCATCGATCTTCCCTGAGCACAACGTTCAACTCTCCCGCGTACGCCGTATACCTGCGCAAGGCTCTCTGCATGGATCACCGTTTGCGGGTCGCCGCTGTCGATAAGTTTCCCCTCTTTCAGCATGATGACCTGGGCGGCATGCCGCAGTGCGATATTGATATCGTGTAAGACGACCAGCGTAACCATATTGCGTCTTCGCGTTTCGCGCGATACAACATCCATCACATGGAACTGATAATTGAGATCCAGCGCGCTCAGTGGTTCATCCAGCAATAATAATGCGGGGCGGCGAATAAGCGACTGTGCAAGCCCCACCAGCTGCTTCTGACCGCCGGACAGGCTATCGAGGTAGTTCATTGCCAGATGTGCGATGCCTAGCTCTTCGAGCAGCGCTATAGCCTGCGCCTGATTTTGCCCGGCGCCGGAGGCGCGCTGGGCGACAACCACCGACTCCAGCACCTGTAAATGCACGCCCTGCGGCAGGGACTGCGGCAGGAACACAACTTTTTCAGCCCGACGAGCAAACGGCAGCGATAAGAGATTCTCTTCATTCAGCCAGGCTTCGCCACTGGCGCGATTTAGCCCGGCCAGGGCGCGCAGTAGCGTTGATTTACCGCAGCCATTAGGCCCCAGCAGTACAGTGACTTCGCCGCGCGGCAGCGTAGAAATCGACAGATGCTCAATAATCCGCCGTTTGCCGTAACCGGCGCACAGCGCATTAATCGTAAGCCCGCTCATGACATACTCCCTCGATGACGCATTACAATGCTCAGAAAGAACGGAACGCCTACCAGCGAGGTAACAATTCCTACCGGTAAAATGACACCGGGAATGATGTTCTTCGACGCTACCGAGGCCAGCGATAGCACCAGCCCACCGATAAGGATGCTTCCGGGCAAATAAAAGCGATGATCTTCTCCCAGCAACAGGCGGGAAATATGCGGTGCAACCAGGCCAATAAAGCCAATTGGCCCCACAAACGCAACCGAAAGGGCCGCCAGCAGGCTGATGCGCAGCAGGGAACCCAGGCGCAAACGGCGAACATCAATGCCAAAACTCATCGCCCGCTCTTCGCCGAGGCGTAGCGCGGTAAGCTGCCAGGCACGACGCAGCGACCAGGGTAAAACAATCGCCATCGCCGCCGCCAGCACCGCCAGTTTCTCCCATGATGCGCGAGCCAGGCTGCCCATCGTCCAGAACACCAGGCCCTGCAAAGTATCTTCATCGGCGACAAACTGCATAATGGACACCAGCGCATTGAAGGTAAACACCAGCGCAATCCCAAACAGCACAACGCCCGACGTCGGCACGCGCGTCCAGCGGGTCAGACTATCGAGCAGCAGGGCGGACAGGAGCGCAAAAAGAAAAGCGTTTGCCGGTATAAACCCGCTTTCGGGAACGCCGGGAATACCGATGCCCAGAACAATCGCCAGCGCTGCGCCAAAGGCCGCCGCCGACGAAACGCCAAGCGTAAACGGGCTGGCGAGGGAGTTATTCAGAATAGTTTGCATCTCTGCCCCGGCCAAACCCAGCGCCATTCCTACCAGGAGCGCCATCAGCGCATAGGGCAAACGGATGTCCCAAACGATAACCCGCATGCCGTTAGTCGCCCCGGACGGATGCATCAAAGTCTTTATCAGCGAATGTAAAGGGAGCCCTGAGGGGCCGAGGGTGAAATCGAGCAGCAGCGAAGCAATGATAGCGATAAAAATAACCGCCAGTATTACCAGACGCTGGCGAAAAAGCTGGCGATAGCGGTTCTCGACCGACAGCGTACTTTCCAATACAGTCATGGTTTTTCACAGCCTCCGTTAGCGCGGCGGATTGAGCACATCGCTCATCTGCGCATCGCTTAACGTCAGGCCAAAGAACTGCCGATAAAACTCACGCGTCTCTTTGCGTATATCCACATCAGCAAATCGCGCAGGATAAAGCGTTTTCGCCAGCCACAAAAATTGCAGCGCCTCTTCGCTGGTTTCACGGCACCACCAGAACATTCCTTTCGGATTAACGTAAACGCGATGATGAATGACCGCGTCCACGCTTGCCCACTGCGGAGAACTCAGAATGGCATCCGCGTCGCGCTTGTTCATCGCGATGATAACCGCCGGATTGGCAGTGACAATTTTCTCCAGCGCGACTTCACCCGAACGGTTTTGTTGATGCTCGCCAAACCAATTTTCAGCGATATTTTTGCCGCCGGCCAGGTCAATCCAGTCCTGGTTTAGCGAGGGTCTACCGGTGGTGGTCAGCGGATTGCCCATACTGTGATAGAGCGACACGCGCTGTGACGCAGGAAGATCTTTCAGGCGCCCGGTGACCAGGGCCACGTTGCGATCGAAGTAGCGTTGATAGGCGAGCGCTTTTTGCTGCGCATCGGGCCCCAGCACCGCTGCCGTTTGCTGTACGCGCTGCGTTAACGCCCGCAGTGAATTCGCCTCAAACGCCAGCACCTGCACCCCAGCCTGTTTCAGCAACGCCTGTTGAGGCACTACCATATTCTGCGGTACAAAAAGCATATCGACCCCCAGCGCGATAATCTGTTCGGGATTGATTTCATGCCCGCTGTTTACGCTAACTGCTGCGACTTTCTCTATGCGCGGCAGGCTCTGGCGAAACAGGGGGATCCTTTTTGCAATCATCGAGGTTCCGACAATGTTATCGCCGTACCCCAGCATGGCAATAATGGTATTTTGCGCCGGCCACGGTGACGCGATACGCACCTCCTTGTGCGTATTTTCTGCGTGCAGGCTGGCCGCCAGCAGCAGCGCCAGCAGCGGAAATAAACGGGAGAGTTTCATCATTTATCCATCAGAAATCGAAGGTGACGGATGCACGCACTTCGCGGCCGCCGCCGATAAACGCACTTGGGGAACCGTTATCGCCATCGGTACCCGATGGGAAGATAGAAGCCCAGTAATGTTTATCAAACACGTTGTTTACCACCACGCGGAAAGTGGTTGGGACGTTGCTCACTTTCGTGGTGTAACGCGTTCCCAAATCCCATGTGGTATAGCTGCTGGCGTAAGAGGTGTTGGTATCGTTCGCCGCGCGTTTGCCCGTATAATGGACGTTAGCGCTGTAAACCCATTCCGGTATGGACGGCAAACTGTATTCCGCCAACAGATTGGCCTGCACTTTCGGCACGCCGACAACCTGTTTATTGCTGGTTGAGGCATTCGCCGTATCTTTCAGTTTCGGGTCGAGGAAGGTCACGCCGCTGTAAATATTCAGCCCCTGCCACACATTCCCGGCAGCGGTTAACTCAAGGCCGTTGTTAACCTGGTTACCCTGCTCTTTATACACGTTATCCGTATCAAGATAGGCAAACGGACGTTCCAGTCGGAACAGCGCGGCGCCTAGATTCATCTCGCCGATGTCCGATTTTAGCCCCACTTCATACTGCTTGCTGCGATACGGGTTTAGCGTTTGACCGGCATTTTTTACGCTCTCATCCGTCGGTGCGGTACCGCCCTGCTCCAGCGAATCGGCATAGCTAACGTAGGCCATTGTGTTAGGGGTAATTTTATACATCAGCGCGGCGTTCGGACTTAAACCATTTTCATCAACCTGGTTCGTTTGATTACCGTGCTTATCGTAGTTTTTAGTCTGCAGCCAGCTCTGGCTGAGATAGAACATTGCCGACCACTGCGGCGTAAATGTCACCGTATCGCCGAGCGTAACGCTCTGCTGAGTATTTACGCTGGAGCGGTATCGCGGCCCGCCGGTGCGGATTTTGCCATCGCCCTGCTCATCTATCGCATCCGGGTGATACATATTTGTTGTACCCCAGCTATAGCTGGAACCTGTTCCTTTGGCACTATAAAGCGACCAGACATATCCCGTGGTAGAAAGTGACAGATCGTGGCCGATAGAGCCGGTATCAATATGACCATTCAGCCCGGCGGTGTTGCTCAGGACGCGAAAACGTCCGGCAGCGGTGGAATCCTTCATCGAACGAGAGATATCGCCCTGATTGTTGAGTATTTTACTGGAAACACTACGCATCGCGCGGTCAGCCTGCTGCCAGCCCACGCCAGCGTTCATGGACCAGTCGTCGTTAAAGTAATGGATCAGGCGAGTGCTGATGGTATCGGTAGTGAGGTCGTTGCCCGCAGTGCTGAGCGCCAGATTTTTGTCCTTCGGATTCGGCGCAGACGGCAGTTTGACGTTCGGCCCATAGTTAAAGCTACCGACATAGCCTTTCTGGATAAATTCGTAATGGCTGGCGTCGAGCTGTAGCTGAGTGCCCGGCTGAATATTCCAGTCGAGCGCAACGGAAACGAGTTTGCGACGCAGCGTGCTGTCATGCACATTGCCTTCCCCTTCCTGATCAAGCAGGTTCACGCGATAGCCAAACCGTTTGTTTTCATCAAAATGGCCACCCAGATCGGCATGGCCGGTAAACGCACTGCGGCTTTGATAGCCCAGCGTCACTTTACGCAGCGTCTCTTCGGTTGGGCGCTTCGCCACGAAATTAAACTGCCCTGCTGGGCTCGCCGGGCCGTACAGCGCGCCGGTCAAACTGTTAAGCACATCCATGCGCTCAAGCATTTCCACCGGAAACGCGGTTGTTGAAACGATATTCAGCCCGTCCAGACGGCTGTTGGCCACCACGCTGCCCTGCATCCCCCGACTTTGCGGACGCCCGACATCCATTCCACCGCGCGCCTGCATTTGCGTACTGGGAGAGTATTTCAGCATCTCGCTGACGCTTTGCGCCTGCTGATTTTCAATCATCTCTTTAGTAACAGTGGTGCTGGAATATGGTGTTTCGATCCAGGATTTCGTTCCCAGCGGGCCGACATCTATATCGTTCGTTTTGAAACCGGCACCGGCGGCAGAATCGGTGGTGTCGGCGGCGGTGTTGCCCGTGACAATCATTTCATCTTCAGAAGTAGACGAGGCATGAGCATGAAGCGGTATGAAAGACGCTAATGCTGGCAAAAGCGCAGCGAAAGTTATTTGAGTTTTCATGAATCACTGATCGTTATGTAAATATTTATATTACGATCGGTGCATAGGCAAAATTATGATCCAGATCACACGTGAATGTAAGTTATTTACAAATTACGCTAACCTTCTGTCTCCGCTCTTTGCAGCATAAAAGTATGGCGGCGCGTTGTTGAAAGCAGGAGCGGCCGGGTTGTCAGAAAGCTGGTTTGGACGCAAGTAATATATAACAACTCTGATTACCGCATACTGTCAGGACAGTATCTACTTGAGCGTCCGCCTTTGGCACAAAGCGGACTGTCAGATTAGATTCAGACCTGTACTCATTAGCTGATACAAATCAGCCACATATACCTGCATTCAAAATAATTTCAGAAAGATATTATCTCCGTGAATCCCCCGCCACCTTTCCGGTGCACGGGGTTTTGTCTTTTTTCACTGGGAATACATGTATGAATCCGTCTGATGCCATTGAGGCAATTGAAAAACCGCTCTCCTCCCTGCCTTACCCGATTTCCCGTCACATCCTGGAACATCTGCGCAAACTCACCCGTCACGAACCCGTGCCTGGCATTATGGGTAAAAGCGGGGCCGGTAAATCCTCACTCTGTAATGCACTGTTTCAGGGGGAGGTCACCCCGGTCAGTGCACTCATGACAGTGCTTCCCGGACATGCCGCCATCCCTCTGATGACACGCCTGCAGGACGAACTGCGCACGGAGTCTGTCCGCACTCAGACCCGTGAACAGTTTACCGGTGCGGTGGACCGGATATTTGACACGGCGGAGAGTGTCTGCATTGCCTCTGTTGCACGCACGGTTCTGCGCGCCGTCCGTGACTCGGTGGTCTCTGTTGCCCGCGCGGTATGGAACTGGATTTTCTTCTGAACCCGGTGGTGATGTACCAGGCTGTTGTTACAGATTTTTAACTCCATGAAAACACTATGCAAACGCAGCCATACCCGGGGTGTCCCCTTGCGTTGTGTTTCTCAAGTTAATAGAATACATCGATCGTTACTATCATATCGATCGTTATAAACGATCGTTTGTGGTAAATGACCTCCTCCGTGGTTGTCATGAAAATGCGTCTCAGGAAGGTTAAATAATGCACGAAAAGAACATCGCCCTGCTTTGTGATGAAGCCGACCGACTTTTGCAACTGAACATTAATCTGCTCCGGCAAATGGTTGAGGAGCCAGATGTGTTATCTGACAGTAAGAACGAAAAAAGACTGCTTTTTGATAAACAGAAAGCACTGAAAAGAATTGAGGAGCTGGAGGGCGAACAAATCAAAACCGCCCGCAGGGAGATGGTGCTGGCTGTTGTCGGCACGATGAAAGCAGGTAAATCAACCACCATCAACGCCATTGTGGGGCAGGAAATTCTGCCTAACCGTAACCGCCCCATGACCTCTGTACCGACGCTCATCCGCCACGTTCCCGGAAAAACTGAGCCGGTTCTCCATCTGGAACATATTCAGCCTGTCCGCAATTTATTAATCACACTGCAGGAAAAACTCGCCACCCCGGCAGGACAGCAGGTCGCACAGACCCTGCAGCAAACCGGGGATACCCGCGAACTGCTGGATATTCTGACGGATGATGGCTGGCTCAAAAATGAATACCACGGGGAGGAGGAAATCTTTACCGGACTGGCATCGTTAAACGATCTGGTTCGTCTTGCTGCGGCAATGGGGAGTGAATTTCCTTTTGATGAATACGCAGAAGTGCAGAAACTGCCGGTGATCGACGTGGAATTCAGCCATCTGGTGGGGATGGATGCATGCCAGGGAACACTCACACTGCTGGATACCCCCGGCCCTAATGAGGCCGGACAACCGCAGATGGAAGTGATGATGCGGGATCAACTGCAGAAAGCCTCTGCGGTTCTGGCTGTGATGGATTACACCCAGATGAACTCAAAAGCGGATGAAGACGTCCGTAAAGAGCTTAATGCCATTGCTGATGTGTCTGTCGGCCGCCTGTTTGTGCTGGTCAATAAATTTGATGAAAAAGACCGTAATGGCGATGGGGCTGATGCAGTCTGTCAGAAGGTACCGGCAATGCTGAACAGCGATGTGCTGCCCGCCTCCCGCGTTTATCCCGGATCCTCACGCCAGGCATACCTGGCTAACCGTGCGCTTCATGAGTTACGGAAAAACGGAACCCTTCCTGTTGATGAAGCCTGGGTCGATGATTTTGTCAGGGAAGCCTTCGGTCGCATGAAAAAAGATTACGTCTGTAAAGACAGCGAACTGGCAACTGAAGGGGCGACAGACCTGTGGGAAGGCTCACTTATCGATCAACTGATAACGGAAGTCATACTGAGTTCACACTCCAGAGCTGCGGCACTGGCGGTTGATTCTGCCGCCGCAAAACTGATGCAGAATGCAGAAAATATCAGTGAATACCTGTCGTTACGCCATCAGGGGCTGATGCAAAGTATTCAGTCACTGCAGGCGCATATCACCAGCCTGCTTGAGGATATCCGGGAAATAGCAGACTGTCAGGAGCAGGTGACCGCTGATGTCAGAATGGCCATGGAGGAGATCGATGCCAGAACCCGGGAATTACTGACGGGGGTCTGCACCTCACTGGAAGAGGAGCTGAATGACTATTTCAGAAGCGGTAAACGCAAAGAACAGCAAATGCTGGAGGAAGAAAATTCAGCGCAGCCCCGGGAGAGAAACGCATTCGCTTTCTTTCTCGATATTTTCGGAACCGGAAATCAGCATGACAGGATGCGGGACTTTGATCCCGACAGCCCCGAAATAAAATTCAGTGATCGCAGGGAAGCCCTTGAACTGATGACGCAAATCGAATCGACCGTGACCAGCCTGCACCGTGAGGCTGAAGCACAGTTCCGGCCTGAGCTGGAGAAAATCGTCAGCGGGATTGAAACAGGTTTTCGTGGCACGGCCCTGTACGCCACAGAAAACATTGCCGGTCGCATCAATACCCGCCTGGAGGATGAGGGCTTTACCGTAAAAATCAGTTTTCCGGCAGTCAGTCAGTTACAAACCCGGCTCGCGGTAAAAACAAATCTGAGTGCGCTTATGGAGGAAAGAACGGAGACCGTCACCCGTCGCCGTCGGCAGAGTGGTTTATGGGGAAAGATTTGTGGAGCGTTTGGCACCAGTGACTGGGGCTGGGAAACCTATAAAGAGGATGTGAGCCGCAGTGTTATCAATATCAACACCGTCAGGAAGGAAGTTATGTCACTGACCCGGGCATATTTCGGGGAGCTGCAGGCATCCATTGAGCAGGATATTAACCAGCCCGTCCGCCAGGAAATCGATGCCTTTTTCTGCGCATTCAGGGAGAAAGTTGAACAACTGCGTAACACGCTGATTCAGAGCTCTGAAGATCATAAACGCGATCAGCAGGCACAGGAACGGCTTACCAGGAGACTTCAGGCATTAAATGAAAGGGTTCCTGAGCTCATTACTGACAGTAAGGCGCTGAGGGAAGAGCTGGAGACAATGCTGTGACTTCACCATTTATTCAACAAATTGCTGATAACCGGGTATGTCAGGTACTCACCTGTCTTCCTGAAAAATTTGTGGTTGATTTCGCAAACGGAATCGATGTTGCACAGGAGCATATCCGCACGGCCGGAGAGCGCACGTTCTTCCGGCGTTTAAAAGAGGGACTGACCGGCGAAGGCGCTGCACGGCAGAATGCCATCAATGCTTCGGTTGCACAGGGCCTTGAGGCGTCCCTGCGCTGGCTGACGGAGCTGACAACGTCACTTGCCACCACAAACTACGCGATTACCCGGGTAAACGACAGGGTCAGTTCACTGGTCAGTGATACTGCCAGGCTGGCGCATTATTCCGCAGATACACGGGAGCAGTTACTCATCCTGGCCGATCAGGTTCACCATAAACTGAATCATCTTGAAGAAAAACTCCACCGTGTTGACCAGGTTCAGCGGGCGCAGTTACATCTTGAGCAGATATTCTCATGGTGGAGCGCCGGGCGATATGCGTCATTTTCCCCTGCCGGACGTTGTTATGTGGCGCTTGAAGAGCTTCGCTGGGGCGCGTTTGGTGATGTGATACGTCAGGGCGAAACAGGCCAGGTTAACCAGCTACTGGATATTCTCAGACATAAAGCATTAACGCAGATGGCACAGGAGAGTGGCGGTAGTGCAACCGTGCGTCTGAACACTCTGGACTGGCTTGGTGGTCAGGGCCGGGAGCAGGCAGATAACGAGTGGCATGACGCGATTAACTGGCTGGGAGACTGGTGCAGTGAAGAGCAGCATCCGGTGATCTGGTCAACCACGCAGGCTGCAGAACACTTACCGGTTCGCATGCCTCGCCTCTGCTCTGCAGAACGCCTCTCTGAAAGTATGGTCGATGAAATATTTCAGAAGGGGGCTGGATGAGTACAGAAATGAAAACGGGGCTGGTGCTGTCCGGTGGCGGGGCGGTGGGCGCTTATCAGGCGGGAGTGGTTAAGGCACTGGCAGAGTGTGGTACACAGATCAGCATGGTTTCAGGGGCCAGCATTGGCGCATTCAATGGTGCCATTATCGCGGCCTCTCCCGATCTGTCAGAAGCTGCCGTACGCCTGGAGGCGCTCTGGGATCATCTGGGGAATAATCAGGTGCTGTCGGTAAACCGATTGGTTTACTTTTCATTGCTGAAAAAATTGTTCCAGGCAATGAACCTCTGCCAGATCCCCGGACGTGCAGGAGCACTGCTTACGACGCTTCTTCGCCATATATCGATACTCAACGGGTTTGACAATCTGATGGCTCAGCCGTTGTTGTCAGATGAGCCCCTGACAGCGCTGTTGGATCATTATCTTGATACTGATGCTCTGGCAGACGGGCTACCGCTGTATGTGTCGCTGTACCCCACAGAAGGGGGCATGCAGGATATTATTGACTGCATTCGTGCTGAACTGGGTGCCGGAACCACGAAAAACGCCGTTTTTCAGCATATCCAGAGCCTGCCCCGCGGACAGCAGAAAGAGGCTCTGCTTGCGTCAGCCGCGCTGCCCCTGCTGTTCCGTCCCCGTGAGGTTCAGGGGACAATGTTCGGTGATGGTGGTATGGGAGGATGGCGAAATATGCAGGGAAATACCCCTGTGACGCCTCTGGTCGATGCCGGATGCAATATGGTGATTGTGACGCATCTGAGTGACGGTTCTTTATGGGATCGCCAGGCTTTTCCGGACACCACAATCCTTGAGATCCGTCCCCGGAAAAGGCTGAAATATGCAGGTGATGGTGACAACAGCGGCGGTCTGCTCAGTTTCACGTTGGCACATACCGACGCCTGGCGTCAGCAGGGCTATGAAGACACGATGCTGACGATGGAGCATATCCGGAAACCGCTGGCAGCACGTCAGGTACTGTCCCGGTCAGAAACGGTGTTGCAGAAAAGTCTGGAGATAACGGAAGAGGCAGATTTGGCACTGAGAAACGCGATGGCCCGGATTAAATAAAGACGCCCCAAAGAAACGCCACCGCCTGTGGTGGTGTTTTTCCTGGCTGGTGTTATTGAAAATATTTTCAGATATATATTACCTGAGAGAAAGTTTTACCCCTCACCTGTCAATTCACTCACTGGAAATTTAATTATGCAATT
>ERZ1503895.297-NODE-297-length-13136-cov-3.936320_pt1 | contig 13136 bp, 16 predicted proteins | sample MGYA00572422_ERZ1503895 | MGnify/ENA primary metagenome ERZ1503895 (study PRJEB39906, sample SAMEA3182112) | gut metagenome | biome: human; feature: gut; material: Stool; isolation source: human stools | place: Canada | collected 2013-05-06 ...
ATAGAGAAGAGGTAGAAGAAGATGAGCTTTAAATTAGCTAAGTATATTGAACCTGATTTTACAGAAGAGAGATTTGTCAATGCCCCGGACGCAAAGCTGGTTTTGGCGCCTCATGCCAAAGCGGCTCCTGTGGGCTTTCACGCTACATCGATCTTTCCTGAATATTTTAAAATAGAAGGCAAATGGCATTTAGCGGAAGACAGCAGGATGGACGCAGTTCCTATATGGGACGGGGAAAAGATACGAGTAGTGGAATTTCGCAACATCAGAGAAGGAGATTTGGTAGTAGTCGGGAGAACTGAAGACGGTTCTGAAGGTATATATGTTCACGACGAGTGTTGGAAAAAAGACAAAGACGAAGATGAGTCGAAAAATACTTTCGCCTTTCGTCAGAGCAGAAGCAGAGAGACCTCATTTACACAGGATTACGAAGATTTGGTCCGGCTGCTTAAACATGAAAAGGCGAGCGGCGGATATGTAGTATGGGTTTTGGGCCCTGCTTGCAGTTTCGATGTGGAAGCCAGAAGGGTGATGGGAGAGCTGATAGCCAAAGGATACTGCCAGGCGCTGCTGGCAGGAAACGCTCTGGCTACTCATGATTTGGAAGGCGCTTATTTGGGAACTGCCTTAGGATGTGACATAAAAAATCAAAAGTTACATTTCATGGGCCATTATAATCATCTTGATACGATAAACGCTATAAATACTTACGGTTCAATACCTGAATTTATCAAGGGAGAAGGTATTGATAACGGCATAATATATAATTGCGTCAAGCACAGGGTGCCATTCGTTCTCAATGGTTCCATACGTGACGACGGACCGCTTCCGGAGGTCTTTGAGCATGCATACGTAGGACAGGACACCATAAGAATGCATATAAGAAAGGCGACTACGGTCATAGGGATGGCAACGGTGCTGCACACGATTGCTGCCGGAAATATGACGCCTACTTATCGCGTTCTTGAGGATGGCAGCATAAGACCGGTATATTTTTACATGGTAGATACGTCGGAATTTGCAGCGAATAAGTTAGGCGACAGAGGAAGTTTGGCGGCCAAAGGCATAGTTACCAATGTACAGGACTTCATGCGCAACTTGGGAGCAGGTCTTGACCTTTAAAATACATTACGTATATACTGATAGAAAAGTATATTAAAAGAGGTAGATGAATTGTCAAAAGGTATTGTAGGATTTCTAAAAGAACATGAAGCGTCGTCTCCCGTATCCTTTCATATGCCGGGGCATAAAGGAGTCGATTTTTATGACAGAAACGGATTTGGAAAAGAAGTAAGAGCTTTGGCATCATGGGATATAACTGAGATTGCCGGTGCTGACAACTTGTTTCAACCGGAGAGTATAATATATGACACTATGAATAAATACAAAGCTCTCTACGGCTCCAAGAAGTCTTATCTTTTGATCAACGGCAGTTCATCAGGAATAATCGCCGCCCTTTTGGCTGCCGTGCCCAGGGGCGGCAAGCTTATCATGGCGCGAAACTGTCACAAATCTGTGTTCAATGCTTTGTATCTCGGAGATATAAAACCTGCATATATATTGCCGCGAGTGGAAGAACCGTATGGAATTTCCGGAGAAGTTGAAGTCGAGGAAGTTGTTCGTTTGATGGATGAAAACCCCGATGCTTCTGCAGTAATCCTCGGAAGTCCTAATTACTACGGAATATGCAGCGATGTAGCTGAGATTTCCCGCGAGGCGCACCGGCGAGATATGATATTAATAGTAGACCAAGCCCACGGCGCCCATTTGAAGTTCTTTGAAAGCGTTTCAAGTTCTGATGGATTCTCTTTCCCCGGCTCAGCAGAAAGCCTTGGCGCTGATGTAGTCATAAACAGCACCCACAAAACCTTGGCGTCTTTTACTCAGACTGCTGTTTTAAATGTGTGCAGCGACAGAATGGACTTATATGCACTTGAGGATAAGCTGCAAATGCTGGAAAGCTCCAGCCCGTCCTATCCTTTGATGGCCACTTTGGATATAAATGCTGACATATTGATGAGCAAAGGCCGGGAACTTATGAAAGCATGGGAAGAAAACCTGAAATGGTTTTATCAAAAGGCTGATGAAATAGATGGTCTGGCATTGATGAAGACAAACCGGCTGGATCCCACCAAAATTAATCTGGATATGTCCGATTGCGGTTTCAACGGAGACATGCTGGAAGACTTTTTAATTGATCACGGCATTTTCCCTGAACTTGTTTCCGGAGATATAGTAATGTGCATGACGGGCATCGGCAATGTGAGGGCTGATTATGAAAGGCTGGTAACGGTGCTGACTGAGGCAGCGAGCCGGCGAGAGGCATTTTATCGCTCTGCCGTTGTTGGTGAAAAGGAGGAAAAATGCGCGTCCGATGACAGCATGCGGACGTGCGGCAATCTGATGTTTAAGGGCGTTCCTGATGGAAGAGAGCTGGTACCGATAACCCAAGCGGTGGGTAGAGTGTGTGCCATGTCTGTAATCCCTTATCCGCCGGGAATTCCACTTGTGTGTCCGGGAGAAGAACTGGATGTTTCTGTCGTTGAGCATATCAGAGATCTTCGGGAAGCAGGACGCAAGGTAATCGGCGTAGATGAAAAAATGCGAGTCTGGGTCGGGAAATGAAAGTGGAACCGAAAAGCGAGATTAGAGCCGGGAAGCGAGATTAGAGCCGAGCAAAGCAAATGTAGGCAGCTTGTATGTATCAAATGTTTCTGACCAATATTGCGTAGATTCGCTGCTAATGACAAAATGTTAGATTTTTTGTAATTTTGTCAGTAAAGTTGCATAAAATTGAAGTCAGCCGAGACCGGTTTTCGACGAAATTTGACACGAGTTTAAACCCTTTTGATGTAAAAATTTAAAAAAATTTGATTTTTTGTCAGCAGGTCTTCAGGTTCCTCGGTCTCGCCAGTGCAGCAACGAATAATCCTTCGGTCTTACGAGAGCAGCAACGAATAATCCTTCGGTCTCGCGAGCGCAGCCAAGATTCGGCCGAGACCGGTTTTCGACGAAATTCGACACAGCTTGAAGCTCGCAGCTTTAATATCCCACAGGTTACAATATTGTGCCTACTTTACATCCCTTTGCCGCAGAAGTACCATATATAATAAGAAGAAAAGGAGTACATTACCTGGCTTACCATCAAATTCATGGCTTCGATAGTGTTAATTATGAAAATTTTTGATGATTTTTGCATCATAATGGTGTATAATGTATTTCGTATGATTATGTATAAATTTTAGAAAGGAAGGTCTCAACAAATGAGTCACAAACATTTACATAGCATCCATGTGAGTCATTACAAGCACACTGCCGGTTGTGCCACTGAAGTAATGCCGATCCCGGATGTTGTAAAAATTTCCATGTCTCAGCATATTGGAGCGCCTTGCAAACCCCTGGTACAGAAGGGTGACTATGTCAAAGTAGGACAGCTTATAGGCGATGTGGACGCTTTTGTAAGCGCACCTATTCACTCCAGTGTGTCCGGAACGGTAACAGGACTGGAAGAGATGAGATCTGCCAATGGCGGAGTCGACACTCTTGTTGTTATCGAGACCGATAAGAAGCAGGAAATTTTTGAAGGCATCAAACCTCCTGAAGTTGATGATCTTGCGGGATTCATCAAAGCAGTGAGAGAAAGCGGACTGGTAGGACTAGGCGGAGCCTCTTTCCCTACCCACATTAAATTCAACCCTAAGAATATCGATGATGTTCATACTTTGATTGTTAACGCAGCTGAGTGTGAACCGTTTATCACCTCTGACCATCGCACTATGCTGGAAGATACGGAAGACCTTATCAGCGGAATGCAGCTGGCGATGAAGTACATAGGCCTCGACGAAGGTTTTATCGGCATTGAAGAAAACAAACCTGACGCCATAGAACACCTGGACAAGGTGCTGGCAGATAAAGGTATTACAAATATTAAAACTTTCAAGCTACAGGCAAGATATCCAAAAGGAGCTGAAAGAGTTCTGGTTTATGAGATAACAGGAAAGACTATGGACGCAGGCGTTCTGCCGGCAGATATGGGAGTAATTCTTTCCAACGTTACTACTTTTGCTAAGGTAGGGGAGTATTTCAGAACAGGAATGCCGCTAATCTCAAAGAGAATGACCGTAGACGGCGACGCTGTAGCACAGCCAAAGAACATCATAGCTCCTATAGGCGCCATGATCAGCGATGTTATAGCTTTCTGCGGAGGATATAAGCAGGAACCTAGAAAAATCCTCATGGGCGGTCCTATGATGGGTAGAGCTATTTTCTCCGATGAAATGCCAATCGTAAAAAATAATAACGCTATTTTGGCTTTCACAAAGAGCCAAGCTCTGGTAAAAGAAGAAACAGCATGTATCAATTGCGGAAGATGCCACCAAGCTTGTCCGTTTAATTTGATTCCGACTGCGCTGGCAGACGCTTATGACAGAAGAGACGCACAGGCTCTTTCTGATTTGAAAGTTATGCAGTGCATGGAATGCGGAAGCTGTTCGTATGTTTGCCCGGCAAGAAGACCTTTGGGCTTCACTAATAAGCTTGGAAAAGCTTTGGTAAAGGAGGCTGGAATTAAATAATGGAAAAGAAAACTTACAATAATTTAGTAGTATCATCAGCTCCTCATATCGTAAGCAATATGGATACAAGCAGAATTATGATGATGGTAATTTTAGCTTTAGTACCTTCCTTGCTTGTAAGTATTTATGTTTTCGGTTTTAGAGTCCTTTCTCTGACTTTGGTCTGCGTTATAGCTGCCGTGTTCTTTGAATGGGCATACAATAAGCTGATGAAGAGACCTCAGACTGTTGGGGATCTCAGTGCTGTAGTAACAGGCGTTTTAATCGCCTTCAACGTACCGTCAGGCCTTCCTTACTGGATTGCTGTAGTAGGTTGCTTCGTAGCGATTGTAATCATCAAGCAGCTGTTCGGCGGTATAGGAAAGAACATTGCCAACCCTGCAATCACTGCAAGAATTGTGCTGTTCCTTTCATTTGCCACAGAGATGACCACATGGCCGCTTCCTAAAATGGCAGTTGACGCTACTTCCACAGCTACTCCTCTGGGAATCCTCAAAGAAGGAACCGGAGAACTTCCTTCCAACATGGATATGTTCCTCGGATTCATCGGAGGTTCCATGGGTGAAGTCAGCGCCATCGCTCTTATAATAGGAGGCCTGTTCCTGATATGGAAGAAGATCATAAGCCCTATCATTCCGGCAACCTTCATCGGAACAGTGTTTGTATTCGCGTTCATATATTACACTGCAACAGGAACAGCTGACGCTTTGGACATGGCAGTATTCCACATACTGGCAGGAGGCGTTATGCTGGGTGCTTTCTTCATGGCAACAGACTATGTTACAACACCGCTTTTGCCGGCAGGTAAAGTTGTATTTGGTATAGGATGCGGTTTAATCACCATGATTATAAGACTTTGGGGTCAGTACCCTGAAGGCGTATCCTTCTCCATACTGATCATGAACTGCCTGACACCGCTTATCAATAACTTCTTCCAGAAGAGAATGTATGGAGGTGCGAAGAAACATGAAAAGTAATACATTTAAAGAATATATTCAACCTACAGTCGTTTTGGTAATTATCTGTCTGGTAATAACCTTCGCACTGGCATATGTAAACTCCATAACAGCGCCTATTATCGCCCAAAATACTAAAGCGTCTCAGGATGCTGCAAGAGCGGAATTGCTCCCGGCAGCAGAAAACTTTGAGCAGTATACAGGTGATTTGGTAGTTCTGTCACCGGATCAGGTGTATGTATCTGATTGTTACGTAGGAACCAATGGCGAAGGTATTGTTGCTACTGTTGAATCAAAATCTTACGGCGGTATGCTTACAGCCATGGTAGGTATAGATAATGAAGGAAGCGTTACAGGAGTTCAAGTAACTGCTCATAATGATACTATGGGTCTTGGAACTAAAGCCCATGATGCAGGATATTTGTCTCAGTACCAGGGAGTTACAGAACTGGCCGGAGCAGATAATATCAAAGGCGATTCAGCTGTAACATATATCAGCGGCGCAACTATTTCGTCCAACGCCTTATATCAGGCAGTATGCGCGGCTTTACAGCAGTATCAGGAGATTCAAGGAGGTGCTAATTAATGAAAGAGAAAGTAAACAGATTAGCAGTCTTCACTAAGGGATTGATTAAAGAGAACCCTAACTTAGTATTATTGCTCGGAACGTGTCCTACTCTGGCTACAACATCCTCAGCCTTCAACGGTATGGGTATGGGTATTGCAGCTACAGTAGTTCTCATCTGTTCCAACATTGTTATATCACTGCTTGCCAGAGTAATTCCGGATAAAGTAAGAATACCGTGCTACATAGTAGTAATCGCAGGTTTCGTAACTCTCGTACAGTTTATAGTACAGGCATTTGCAGAGCCGCTTTACAATTCACTGGGCGTGTTCTTGCCTCTGATAGTAGTAAACTGTATCATCCTCGGAAGAGCTGAAATGTTCGCCAGCAAGAACGGCGTTCTTGATTCAGCCCTCGACGGAGCAGGAATGGGACTTGGATTTACACTTTCGTTGACTGTTATCGGTGCTGTAAGAGAAATCATAGGTTCCGGAACAATCTTCTCAGGATTCTTCCTGGGCGGAGATGAATTGGCTGAAAAACTTACCATTTCACTGCCGTTCATTTCAGAACACCCTATGATGATAGTAGCGCTGGCTCCTGGCGGATTCTTCATATACGCTTGCGCCATCGCTGTAGTAAATAAGATTCTCCAGTCCAAAGGAAAGAAACCTAGAGAATTTGGATGTCAAGGCTGCGCGCTTGCTTCAATGTGCCAGCAGGAGAAATGCATAAAGGAATTAGAGAAAGGAGCTGAAAACTAATGGGAGAGTATTTGACTATCCTTCTTGGGATAATATTAGTTAACAACTATGTACTTGCTCAGTTCCTGGGTATTTGTCCGTTCCTTGGAGTATCCAAGAAGCTGGATTCCGCTGTGGGTATGGGAGTCGCTGTTATATTCGTAATGGTGCTTGCCACAGCTGCTACATGGCCTATACAGCAGCTTCTTAATGAGCTGGAAATAAGTTATCTGCAGACCATCGTGTTCATACTCATCATAGCTGCTCTCGTTCAGTTTGTTGAGATGGCTCTTAAAAAATTCATACCGTCACTGCATAAAGCACTGGGTGTGTATTTACCGTTGATAACCACCAACTGTGCAGTTCTCGGCGTATGTATCAATAACATAGATTCCGGATATAATTACATGGAATCTTTGGTAAATTCCTTCGGCGCCGGCGTAGGCTTCCTGTTGGCTATGGTCATCTTCTCAGGTATGAGAAGCAAGCTGGAAGGAAACAACAACATTCCAGCGCCTTTCCAGGGAGTTCCGATAACCATGACATCGGCAGCTATTCTGTCGCTGGCATTCATGGGATTCGGTGGATTAGTTTAGGATAAGGAGGCGAATTCAGAAATGATGGAAATTTTAATACCTGTATTGCTGGTAGTAGCAATGGGCTTTGTGTTTGCCGTTATCTTGACTATCGCGTCGAAGATATTCTTCGTACCTGTAGATGAAACCGTGACTAACCTTAGAGCTGAGCTTCCAGGTGCCAACTGCGGCGCTTGCGGATTTGCCGGCTGTGATGATTATGCCTCTGCTTTGGCAGCAGACCCTTCTATAGGAACCGCAAAGTGCCCTGTAGGCGGAGCTGACGTGGCGGCTAAGCTGGCTGGTATTCTCGGTGTTGAAGCCGGGTCAGCGGAGCCTCAGGTGGCTGTGGTTATGTGTAACGGCAATGCGCAGGCTGCCAAAAAACTGATGGAATATCAGGGCCTTTCAACTTGTGCTGCTGCTAAACAATTGTTTGGCGGACTTAACATGTGCGCTTATGGCTGCCTGGGTCTTGGCGACTGTCAGGCTGCGTGTCCTTATGGAGCTATTCAGGTGTGCGACGGCGTAGCGGTAGTCAACAGAGATATGTGCGTTGGATGCGGCATCTGCGCCAAGACATGTCCTAACCACGTTATCAGAATCGCACCTGCAAAGAACAAGGTTGTGGTTCAGTGCAACTCCAAAGACACAGGAGCAAAGACCAGAAAAGCTTGTTCCAACGGCTGTATCGCATGCAAGAAGTGCGAAAAAGTTTGCAAGTTTGACGCTATCAAGGTAGAAGACAACCATGCTATGATAGATCCTGAAAAGTGTAAGAACTGCGGACTTTGCGCTAAGGAATGTCCGACAGGCGCTATCAATAACATGAGAGCAAAGAGAAAACCGGCAGCTTCAGCTGCTCCTGCAACAGAAGCAAAAGAAGCTTAAAATTCAGTGCTGTGCACAAAAAACTTACCTTTCTAGTAAGACATATAAAAGCCTTCCGGGCCTGTTTAGTTGACAGTGCCGGAAGGCTTTTTGAATCTGTGATTAGCAATTATATGGGATTTAGATCCATACTATCTGATATCGACCTATCCTTTTATGGTTTCATGGTGGCGGCCATGTCCCAAAGCACATCCATGGAACATGTGCCCTGCAGCATATAAAAATCGGTGCCGTCCGTCCAGAAGAGGTGGTTGCGCCCTTCTTTATATGATGAATAGCCTTTGAAACCGTTGATAGAGACCTCTCTGAAGTCAGCGTCTTCGTTGTCGATGCCGACTGTAGAATTTGCGATACCGTAGGAACGAATATAGAGAATAAGGTGTCCATTTTTATCAGAACATTCAAAACCAAAAGCGGCTTCATCGTTATATTCTTTATCAATCGAGTAACCGTCTGGAATCTGTGGATCTAAAGAGACTGGTGGAAGTTCGCCTTCTGTGTCAAAGGTAACATCCAGTGTACCATACAGATCGTTTTGCGTTTCGTTCCACTGTATCTTTGGCTCCGTCGATGTCTCTTTTGGCACAGCCTTTACTGCGGCGTAACAGGTGATAGCAAAAAGCATCAGAGCAATGAGCGCGACAAACAGCCTCCTGATGCGACGGCGACCGATGCTTACATAGCGGTAATCAGCTCGGCGTGCAATTTGCTTTATCTGTGTCTCAAAGCCGTCAGAAAAAATATGATTTTCATATGGATTTTTAAAATCATCCAGCCATGCAAACTCTTCATCGAAGGCATGTCTGATAGCGTCATCATATTGGCGGTTCATACCCATATCCTTCTTCTTCAATCATTCGGCGCAGCAAATCTCTGGCGCGCTGAGCTCTTTTCTTGACTGTTTCAACAGATACAAACAGCAGGTTGGATATTTCAGGGAAGCTGTATCCGTACAAGTGGTAGAGATACAGTGTGTCTCGGTATATATCCGGAAGCTTGAGGATACATTTTGCCAAAAGCTTTTGAGAAAGCGTATTGAATAATTCGTCGTCGTTTTTCGTGCAATATTCCAGAACAGCTATATCTGTTTCAAAATCGTAAGCGTTTTGTTTTTTCATGGTTATAGCTACGTTTCTTGTAATAATAACCGAAAAATTTCTCGTTTGGGGACATGATACGTCGCCTACCTTGTGCATATTTTTGGCTATCCGTAAAAATGCTTCCTGCACGGCGTCCTCTGACAATTGTTCATCGCTTAGGATTTGTCGTGCTATATAGAACATCAGCCGGCTGTAGCGTTCGTACAGTGCGGCGAATTTCGTCCTGTCTTCATCTGTATCGATCATTGCCAGGTATAAAGGCAGCATTTAATCATCCCCTTACTTTAATTCTGGCTTCATTATATACGATAACGAGAAAAAAATAAATTTAAAAAATTTTTTCCGCTGTCCCCGAATCCATATTGCAAAGGTTTATATGTATAAAGGGGCGAAGGGAGGAAAAATGAGGAAGATATTTAAGATAATATGTGTGTGCATGATGGTGATGCTTTCTTTTGCGAACACATATGCGGAAAGCGATATGACACAGACTATAAAACCGATGGCAGAAGAGCATCTAATGGTGAAAACAGATATTTCCATTTCGGGATATACTGCAAAGATTACAGGTATTATAGCAGGTGAAACAGGAAAAACCGATTCGGTGTCTGTACACCTGTATTTGCAGCGGAACCGCAGTGGCAGATGGGTGAATGTAGACGATTGGAAGACCTCAAGCAAGGGATCGTATTGTTCGCTGGTGAAGACAAAAACAATAACAAAAGGAAATACATATAGAGCCAAAGCAGTATGCACTGCATACAATGGCAATGATAAAGAAGTCGTTACAAAATACAGCAAAACTGTCAAATGCTGATTAAACTGCGAATGCACAGAGAATAGAGGAGATGGTGCTTATGCGGAGGAATGAGAACACAATGTTGAGGTTAAAAGGCTGAAGTAGAAAATGAATCTGTTATGGCTTAAGATTTAGAAAGGAAATAAAAATGAAAAAGATAATTGCTTGTACCTTGATTTTATTGCTAAGCTTTTCCTTGGCTGTACCTGCGCTAGCGAATACTAAAACAATGCCTGAAAGAGCAAAAACAGACTTTTGTATTGACGATTACAACCAATATACAATAAATTTCACAGAAAATAACGTTAAGAAGAATAATGAAGATGTAAACGAAGAGCCACAATGTGACAATATCGATGCGGCGATAGAATACGTTCAATCTTTGAATTTAGACGAGATAGGGTATTCGCATATTGAGGAAGCATGTTTGATTGAACTTGATAGCTATAAGGATGACGACATTGTCTTAGAAAATTATACAGTTTTAGTACCAAAAGCCAGGGCTAAAAATTATTATGGCACATATCTGGGTTCAAAGTTTTATTATGAATATACGTCTGTATCAGATATGATGCGTAAAACAAAAGGTACTGAAAAAAACGCTTATAATAAAAGCAAATGGGATAGCTGGGTTAAAGGAGGCTTGGATTTAGCGGTAACCTTTATTAACGAACGATATGGTTGGACTTTACTATATTCAGTAATTGCAGCGCTTAGCGGTTTGCATCAACCGGGTGATATAGACTATGGCTCCTATAACCTTTATACTGAGAGATATAATGATTTGCGTACACGTACTATATATAAATTAAACGGAAGTACGTATAGAGCATGTTTTCAAGATCAGACAGGCAGGGTAAGAGTAGACCAAACTTTTTGTTCCATAGATGTAGATGACCCGGTACATATTGAATTAGGTACAATGTTTAATAAAACGGTTACTTCTACTGATATGACGCAAAATGAAATTCTTAAAGTTGCAAATACATATGCAAACCACGGAGGTAAAATTGTTCATCTTATCACTACTGAACGGTTAAAAGAAAAGTGGGTATAACAAAGACTGTGAGGTAATAATGATAGAGAAAATCAAAAAATTCTTTAGTTCGTCGCTTAAGAGTTCGTTGTTCACTTTAGTGTTGACGCTGCTGATCGTTCTGGTGTGTGTTTTAGTGATAAAAGAGAACAATAAACTCATCGACTTTCCTGACGCAGAAGGGATCGCTTTAGAAGCGGCAGGCATTGACGAGTTTGATTTTGATGCCTATACAACTCACGGAGGAGACTTGTTCTGTGATATCGGCTATACGATTTACTACAAGGTGTATTTTAGAGCCGAAGAAGATGGCACCGAGTATGCTTGCGTGGTCAGAGCCAAAGACGGCGAGGTCATGAGTTTGAAGCATGCAGAACCTGAAGACGCGGCAAGTCCGGATTTGGTTTGGAACAGCGACAATTTGGGGATACCTGGCACAGAGCAAGGAGCCGAGGCAGAAGAGCAGGTATCTTTAGATAGGTAAAAGGCATGGAAGTTTATCAGAGATTGTGAGGCGAACACTATGACGGAGCAGAAAAGTCGCGTTAAAAAAAACACCAAAATTACAATAGTTATTTTCTGCGCAATCGCTGTATGCATTGTTGCTTTCATATTACACGAAACCAATAAAGAAGAAAAAATTTCCTTTGACGCGGCAGCCAAGATTGCTATCAATGACGCCGGATTTGGATTTTATGAACCTCCGGATTATCAGGATTCGGGGGAAACAACCAATCTTTACGGGTCTGACGCTGAATACAAGGGCAGAGCTGCTTATAAAGTAACTTTTGAAGACAAAGAAGGCAACAAGTATATGTATTTAATTGATTCCCTGAACGGAGAGATCCTCCAGTCGGAAAAAACAGACAGCAGCAATTAATCTTTAATAAACATAAGGAATATGTCAAAGCTGTTTCAAAGGCAATCTGAAGGGTTAAAAAAAGTGGGTATAACAAAGACTGTGAGGCAATAATCATGGAGAAAATTAAAAAATTATTTAGTTCGCCGCTTAAAAGTTCATTGTTCACTTTAGTGTTAACGCTGCTGATCGTCCTGATATGCGCCTTAGTGATAAAGGAGAATAATAAGCTCATTGACTTTGCTGACGCAGAAGGGATTGCTTTAGAAGCGGCAGGCATTGACGAGTTTGATTTTGACGCCTACACAACTCACGGATGGGACTTGTACTGTGATATTGCCTACACGATTTACTACAAGGTGTATTTTAGAGCCGAAGAAGATGGCACCGAGTATGCTTGCGTGGTCAGAGCCAAAGATGGCGCGGTCATGAGTTTGAAGCATGCAGAACCGCAGGACGCGGCAAGTCCCAACTTGATTTGGAACAATGATAAGAGGGGGACACCTTACACAGAGCAAGGAGCAGAGGCAACAGAGTAGAAATTTTTAGACAGGAAAAAAGCTTAGACCGGTAAAAGGCATGGAAGTTTATCAGAGATTGTGAGGGGGGACACTATGATGGAACAGAAAAGCTACGTTAAAAAAGAAACCAATGCTAAGTGGATAGTATTATTCGCACTTGTTGCATGCCTCGTTGCTTTCGCAGTATATAAAAGCAGCAATAACGAAAGATTGTATTTTGACGATGCTGCGAGAATAGCCGCCAATGACGCCGGATTTGCTTTTTATGAGCCTTCAGATTATCAGGATTCAGGTGAAATATCCGTTTTCAGAGGTTCCGGTGCAGAATATGACGGCAGACCTGCGTACAGAGTGAACTTTGAAGATAAAGACGGGAACGAGTATACATATATAATAGATTCCCAAAACGGAGAAATCCTTCAATCCGGCAAGGCAGACATCAGCGTTTGATTTTAGAAATATAACGTTAGTTTTAGAGATAACGTCCCAGGTAAGGGGTGAGATGGCATTTTAGAGA
>ERZ1503895.302-NODE-302-length-13009-cov-3.835109_pt1 | contig 13009 bp, 2 predicted proteins | sample MGYA00572422_ERZ1503895 | MGnify/ENA primary metagenome ERZ1503895 (study PRJEB39906, sample SAMEA3182112) | gut metagenome | biome: human; feature: gut; material: Stool; isolation source: human stools | place: Canada | collected 2013-05-06 ...
ATATTATTAACGCTGCCGAAGCGGGCGCGGGCCAGAGCATCAGCGGGCAGGTGACGGGCGCGGCAGCGGGCGACACGGTAACCGTCACGCTCGGCGAGGCGACTTACACTGCCACGGTGCAGGCGAATTTAAGCTGGAGCGTCGATGTTCCGGCCTCCGCGCTACAGGCGTTGGGCAACGGTGAACTGACCATTTCGGCTTCGGTAACGAACAGCGTAGGCAATACCGGCAACGGCACGCGCGAAATCACCATCGACGCGAATCTCCCCGGTCTGCGGATTGACACCGTGGCGGGCGATGATGTGGTCAACATTATCGAGCACGGGCAGGCGCTGGTGATTACCGGCAGCAGCTCCGATCTGGCAGCGGGCAGCAACGTCACGCTGACCATTAACGGGCAAACCTATGTTGCGGCGGTACTGGCGGATGGCTCATGGAGCGTCGGCGTTCCGGCGGTGGATGTCAGCGCCTGGCCTGCGGGGACGGTCACGATTACAGCCAGCGGCAACACCACCGCCGGAAACCCGGTGAGCGTTACGCATCCGGTGACTGTCGATCTCACTGCGGTGGCGGTCAGCATCAACGCCATTACTGCCGATGACGTGATTAACGCTGCCGAAAAAGGCGCGGCGTTAACGCTCTCTGGCAGCACTTCTGGTGTCGAAGCCGGGCAAACGGTCACCGTCACCTTTGGCGGCAAAACCTACACTGCAAGCGTCGCGGCGAATGGTTCCTGGAGTACCACGGTTCCGGCGACAGATATGGCAGCCCTGCGTGATGGCGATGCCAGCGCGCAGGCCAACGTCAGCAATGTTAACGGCAACAGCGCCACCACTACCCACGCTTACAGCGTCGATGCTACCGCGCCAACGGTGACCATTAACACCATTGCGGGCGACGACATTCTTAACGCCGCCGAAGCCGGAGCGGCGCTGACCATCACTGGCAGCAGCACGGCGGAAGCGGGGCAGACGGTGACCGTCACCCTCAATGGTGCAAACTATACTGGCACCGTACAGACGGACGGCAGCTGGAGCATCAGCGTACCGCCAGCCGACTTAAGCGCCCTGACCGCCAGCAACTACACCGTTAGCGCGGCGGTGAGCGACAAAGTCGGAAACCCGGCCTCGGTTAATCACAACCTGACGGTGGATACGTCTGTTCCGGTCGTCACCATCAACACGGTGGCAGGCGATGATGTGATCAACGCGACGGAACACGCCCAGGCGCAGATTATCAGCGGCTCCGCCACGGGTGCGGCAACCGGCAGCGCCGTGACGGTGACTATCGGCACAAACACCTTTACCACCGTACTGGATGCCAGCGGTAACTGGAGCGTCGGCGTTCCGGCAAGCGTCGTCTCGGCGCTGGCGAACGGCACGGTGACCATTAACGCCAGCGTCACCGATGCCGCCGGAAACAGCGGCAGCGCTACGCATCTGGTGACGGTCAATACTGGCCTTCCGTCAATTACCTTTAACGCCATCAGCGGCGATAACGTCCTGAACGCCGATGAAAAAGGCCAGCCGTTGACCATTAGCGGTAGCAGTACGGGGTTGGCGACCGGCGCACAGGTTACCGTCACACTCAACGGTCATAACTACAGCGCTACCACCGACGCGGCGGGCAACTGGACGTTAACCGTGCCGGTGAGCGATCTGGCGGCTTTAGGCCAGGCCAACTATATCGTCAGCGCCAGCGCCACCAGTGCGGCAGGCAACATCGCCAGCAGCCAGGCGAATTTACTGGTCGATAGCGGCCTGCCGGGCGTCACCATCAACACCGTGGCGGGCGATGATATTATCAACGCCGCCGAAGCCGGGGCCGATCAAACCATCAGCGGGGTGGTCACTCGTGCCGCCGCTGGCGATACGGTTACCGTCACGCTGGGCGGCAACACTTACACCACCACGGTACAGGGCAACTTAAGCTGGAGTATCAGCGTTCCGGCAGCCGATCTCCAGGCGTTGGGCAATGGCGATTTGACCATTAACGCTTCGGTCACCAACGCGAATGGCAATACGGGCAGCGGTACGCGGGATATCACCATTGACGCTAACCTGCCAGGGCTGCGCGTGGATACGGTAGCGGGCGATGATATCGTCAACAGCATTGAACACGGGCAGGCGCTGGTGATCACTGGCGGCAGTAGCGGCCTGAATGCAGGCGTGCCATTGACGATCACGATTAACGGCACGGCTTATTCCGCCACGGTACAGGCAGACGGGAGCTGGAGCGTCGGCATTCCGGCGACAAACGTCAGCGCATGGCCTGCGGGGGCGTTAACCGTTGACGTGGCAGGCCAGAGCAGCGCCGGAAATCCGGTCAGCGTCAGCCATCCGTTCACCGTCGATTTAACGGCGGTGGCAATCAGCATCAACACCGTTGCCAGCGACGACGTAATTAACGCCGCCGAAAAAGGCACCGACCTGACCCTTTCTGGCAGCACCAGCGGAATTGAAAGCGGGCAAACCGTTACCGTCACTTTTGGCGGTAAAACCTACACTGCAAGCGTCGCCGCCAACGGTAGCTGGAGTGTGAACGTTCCAGCGGCAGATCTGGCAACTCTGCCAGACGGCGCGGCGAACGTGCAGGCCAGTGTCAGCAGCGCGAGCGGTAACAGTGCCTCGGCGACCCATGCGTACAGCGTTGACGCCAGCGCACCGACGCTCACCATTAACACCATTGCCAGCGACGATATTCTTAACGCCACGGAGGCGGGAAGCCCGCTCACCATCAGCGGCACCAGCACCGCCGAAACCGGGCAGACGGTCACCGTAACCCTTAACGGCGCAACCTACAGCGGTAATGTGCAGGCAGACGGTAGCTGGAGCGTCAGCGTTCCCCCTTCAGCCTTAGGCGCGCTGACCGCAAGCAATTACACCGTCAGCGCCACGGTCAACGACAAAGCGGGCAACCCCGGCAGCACCAGCCATAATCTGGCGGTAGACACCACCGCGCCGGTTCTCACCATTAACACCGTGGCAGGCGATGACATCATCAACGATGCTGAACACGCCCAGGCGCTGGTGATTTCCGGCACCAGCAGCGGCGGGGAAGCGGGCGATGTGGTGAGCGTTGTGCTCAACGGCAAAACCTACACCTCCACCCTGGATGCCTCCGGCAACTGGAGCGTTGGCGTTCCGGCGGCGGATGTTACGGCGCTGGGTAGCGGCGCACAGACCATCACCGCCAGCGTCAGCGATCGGGCGGGTAACAGCGATGACGCCAGCCGCACCGTGACCGTCAGCCTCAGCGCGCCAGTGATTAGCATCAACACCATCGCGGGCGATGATGTGATCAACGCGACGGAAAAAGGATCTGATCTGACGCTTTCCGGCACCAGCGATCAGCCTGCGGGTACGGCGATCACCGTTACGCTGAACGGACAAAACTACAGCGCCACCACCGACGCCTCCGGCAACTGGAGCGTTACCGTGCCTGCCTCTGCTGTCAGTGCGCTGGGCGAAGCCACCTACAGCGTGACGGCGAGCGTCACCAATGCTCAGGGTAACAGCAGCACCGCCAGCCATAACGTGCAGGTCAATACCGCGCTGCCGGGCGTCACCATTAATCCGGTGGCGACGGACGATATTATCAACGCCGCTGAAGCAGGCAGTGCGCAAACCATCAGCGGCCAGGTAACCGGTGCGGCGGCGGGCAGCACCGTCACCGTTGAACTGGGCGGCAAAACTTACACCGCCACGGTCCAGGCTGATTTAAGTTGGAGTGTGAGCGTACCTGCCGCCGACTGGCAGGCGCTGGGTAACGGTGAGTTAACGGTTAATGCCTCGGTGACCAACGCCGTTGGCAACACCGGTAGCGGCACGCGCGATATCACCATCGATGCCAGTCTGCCTGGCCTGCGGGTGGATACCGTCGCGGGTGATGATGTGGTCAATATCATCGAACACAGTCAGGCGCAGGTGATCACCGGTAGCAGCTCCGGCTTTGCGGTGGGCACGGCGCTGAACGTAGTGATAAATAATCAAACTTACGCCGCCACGGTGCTGGCGAACGGCAGCTGGAGCGTCGGCGTTCCTGCGACGGATGTCAGTAACTGGCCTGCGGGAACGCTGAATATTACCGTTAGCGGCGCGAACAGTGCCGGAACGCAAACCAGCATTACCCATCCGCTGACCGTTGATCTCACCACCGTCGCCGTCAGCATAAACAGCATCACCAGCGATGATGTGATTAACGCCGCCGAAAAAGGCGCGGCGCTAACGCTCTCCGGCAGCACGTCCGGCGTCGAAGCGGGGCAAACCGTTACCATTACTTTTGGCGGTAAAACCTACACCACCACGGTGGCGGCAAACGGTAGCTGGAGCACCACCGTTCCGGCGGCGGATATGGCGGCCCTGCGTGACGGCGATGCCAGCGCCCAGGTGCGGGTGACTAACGTCAACGGCAACAGCGCCACGGCAACGCATGAATACAGCGTCGATAGCGCCGCGCCAACGGTCACCATCAACACCATTGCCAGCGATAACATCATCAATGCCAGCGAAGCGGCGGCGGGCGTAACGGTGTCCGGCACCAGCACGGCGCAAACCGGGCAGACGCTCACCGTCACGCTTAATGGCACTAACTACCAGACCACGGTGCAGGCAGACGGCAGCTGGAGCTTAACGCTGCCCGCCAGCGACTTAACCGCACTTGCCAATAACGGCTACACCCTGACCGCCACGGTCAGCGATTTGGCGGGTAACCCTGGCAGCGCCAGCAAAGGTGTGACCGTCGATACCACCGCGCCCGTCATCAGCTTTAACACCGTGGCGGGCGACGATGTGATTAACAGAGTTGAACACACTCAGGCGCAGATTATCAGCGGCACCGCCACGGGCGCGGTGGCGGGCGACCGTCTGGTGGTGACCATCGCCGGGCAGCAGTATGTCACCAGCACCGATGCCAGCGGCAACTGGAGCGTCGGCGTGCCTGCCAGCGTGATTTCCGGCCTTGCAGATGGCACAGTGACTATCAGCGCCACTATCACCGATAGCGCAGGCAACAGCAGCACCCAGACGCACAACGTACAGGTAAACACGGCGGCAGTGTCGCTCTCGGTCAGCACCATCAGCGGCGATAATATTATTAACGCCGCCGAAGCGGGCAGTGCGCTGACCCTGAGCGGCACCGGAACGAACTTTGCCGCAGGTACAGTGGTGACCGTGTTGCTTAACGGCAAAGGCTACAGCGCTACCATTCAGAACAACGGGAGCTGGAGTGTGAACGTGCCGGCGGCAGACGTCGCGGCACTGGCGGATGGCACCAGCTACACGGTTAGCGCCTCCGCCCAGGATAGCGCCGGAAACAGCGCCACGGCCTCGCGCAGTGTGGCGGTGGATCTCACCGCGCCGGTTATCAGCATAAACACGGTTTCAACGGACGACCGACTCAACGCCGCCGAACAGCAGCAGCCGTTAACCCTTAACGGCTCGACCAGCGCGGAAGTAGGGCAGACGGTAACCGTCACCTTTGGCGGCAAAACTTATACCGCCACGGTGGCCGCCAATGGCACCTGGGCGCTGAACGTGCCTGCGGCAGATCTGGCCGCGCTCGGGCAGGGCGCACAGACCATTACCGCCAGCGTGAACGATCGCGCCGGTAACCCCGGTCAAACCACGCACGCCCTGACCGTCGATACCGTTGCGCCAACGGTCACCATCGCCACGGTGGCGGGTGACGATATTATCAACAACGCCGAACAGCTCGCTGGGCAAACCATCAGCGGCACCACCACCGCTGAAGTGGGCCAGACGGTGACCGTCACCTTTAACGGTCAGAGCTGGACTGCAACGGTCGGCAGCGGCGGAAGCTGGTCGGTGTTTATTCCGGCGCAGCAGTTTGCCGGATTAAGCGACGGCAGCTACACCATTAGCGCGACGGTTAGCGATCAGGCCGGAAACCCTGGTAGCGCCAGCCGTGGCGTGACATTGAACGGCGACGCCCCCTCCGTCACCATCAACACCTTTGCGGGCGATGATGTGGTGAATGCGGCGGAGCACGGCTCGTCGCTGGTGATCAGCGGCACCACCACCGCCCCAGTCGGGCAGACGCTGACCCTGACCTTAAACGGCAAAACCTACACTACCACGGTACAGACCGGCGGTAGCTGGAGCTACACCCTCGGCAGCGCCGATGTCACCGCGCTGGCGGACGGCAATGCCTACGTGATTAACGCCTCGGTGAGCAACGCCATTGGCAACACCGGCAGCAGCAATCACACCATTACCGTCGACCTCAGCGCCCCGGCGATGGGCATTAATATCGATTCCCTGCAAGCCGACACTGGCCTTAGCTCCAGCGACTTTATCACCAGCGTCAGCCCGGTGGTGGTCAACGGCTCGCTCACCGCCGCGCTTGCCAGTAACGAGACGGCGCAAATCAGTATCGACGGCGGCGTAACCTGGACCACGCTTACCGTTACCGGCACGACCTGGCGCTATAACGACAGCCGCACGCTGACCGATGGTAACTATCTCTATCAGGTACGGGTGATTGACGCAGCGGGCAACGTCGGTGCCACTGACAGCCAGAATGTGGTGATCGACACCATCGCGCCAGATCCAGCAGTAAAAACCATCGCCATCAGCGCGATCACCACCGATACTGGATTGATTACTAACGATTTTGTCACCAGCGACACGACGCTTGCGGTGAGCGGCACGCTGGGGGCGGCGCTTTCTGCCGGTGAGTTCGCGCAAATCAGCATTGATGGCGGCACCACCTGGCAGAATCTTTCGGTAAGCGGTTTGACCTGGACATATCTTGACGGGCGTACGCTGACTGACGGCAACTACAACTATCAGGTACGGGTGATCGACACCGCCGGAAATATCGGCGCGACTGCCAGCCAGATAGTCACCGTGGATACCACCGCGCCGCTGGCGAGCAAAACCATCGCCATTGCGGGCATTAGCGATGACACCGGGTTAAGCAGCAGCGATTTTGTTACTCGCGACACTACGCTTACTGTGCGCGGCACGCTCGGCGCGGCGCTGGCGGCAGACGAACGGGCGCAAATCAGCCTCGACGGCGGTGTCACCTGGACCACGTTAACCGTTATCGGCACCAGCTGGAGCTATGCCGATGGTCGCACACTGACCGACGGCACCTGGAACTACACGGTGCGGGTGGTGGATCTGGCGGGGAACGTTGGGCAGACCGCAACGCAAAACGTGGTGGTCGACACCACCAGCCCGGAAGCGGCGAAAAGTATCACCATTACCGGTATCAGCGATGACACCGGAGCCAGCAGCAGCGATTTTATTACCAGCGACACCTCGCTTACCGTGCGCGGCGTATTGGGGGCGGCGCTCGGCGCTAACGAATTCGCGCAAATCAGTACCGACAACGGCGCAACCTGGGTGAACGTGACCGTCGCCGCAGACGGCCTTAACTGGAGTTACGTTGACGGACGCACGCTCACCAACGGCACCACCACCTGGCAGGTGCGGGTGGTGGATCTGGCGGGCAACGTTGGCGCAACCGGCAGCCAGTCGGCGCAGATTGACACCGTGAACCCGGCGCAGGTACTCACCATCGCCAGCATCAGCACCGACACGGGGAGTTCGGCAACTGACTTTATCACCAGCGATACCTCGCTCACGCTGACCGGTTCGCTGGGGGCGGGGCTTGCCAGCGGCGAAGTGGCGCAGATTAGCCTCGACGGCGGCGCGACCTGGATCACGCTCACCACCAACGGCACGCAGTGGACCTACACTGACAGCCGCACGCTGACCGACGGCAGCTACGTTTACCAGGTGCGGGTGCTGGATCTGGCGGGGAATACTGGCCCGGTGGTGTCGAAAACGGTGGTGGTCGATACGATTAACCCCACCGCGACGCCGACCATTGTGTCGTACACTGATGACGTCGGGCAGCGGCAGGGGACATTAAGCAGTTCGCAGGCCACCGACGACACTACGCCGTTGCTGAACGGCGTGCTCTCCGGCCCGCTTGCCAGCGGTGAAGTGGTTTACCTCTACCGTAACGGCCTGCTGTTAGGCGCGGTAACGATGGTAGGCGCACTGAACTGGACCTACAGCGACAGCGGGCTGGTGAGCGGTGCCTACACCTACAGCGCGCGAGTGGTGGATCTGGCGGGGAATATCACCTCCTCCAGTGATTTTGTCCTGATGGTCGATACCTCTATTCCGACCACGCTGGCGCAAATTACCAGCCAGACCACGCGCGATACTACGCCGATTATCAGCGGGGTGATCACCGCCGCGCTTGCCAGCGGGCAGTATGTTGAAGTGGTGATCAACGGCAAAACCTACACCTCTGAACCGGGCGGTGCGGTGGTGGTCGATCCGGCGCACAACACCTGGTATGTACAGTTGCCGGATACCGACGCGCTGGCGGCTTCTGCGACCGCCTATAACGTCACCGCGCAGGTAAAAAGCTCGGCGGGCAACGGCAATAACGCCAATATTAGCAACGGCACGGTGACGGTTAACGCGGCGATTGATTACACACCGACCTGGACCACCGCCAGCAAAACCACCGCCTGGGGGCTGACCTACGGCCTCGACACGCACGGAATGTGGACGGTGCTGGCAAACCAGCAGGTAATGCAATCGACTGACCCACTCACCTGGTCGAAGACCGCGCTGACGCTGTATCAGAGCGGCAACAACTACGCCACCAGCTCCATCGCCGATTACGACCGTAACGGCACGGGCGATCTGTTTATCACCCGTGATGACTACGGTACAGGCTATATCAACGGCTTTACCAATAACGGCGACGGCACCTTTTCCAGCGCTATTCAGGTCACCGTCGGCACCCTGACGTGGTACGGCTCGATTGTGGCATTTGATAAAGAGGGCGACGGCTATCTCGACTTCTGGATTGGCGACGCGGGCGGGCCGGACTCCAACACCTTCCTGTGGAACAACGCAGGTACGCTGGTAGGTAACTCCACTACGTCGAACAGCGGCGGTAGCGCCACGGTGGGCGGGGCGGTGACGGGGTATCTTTCGCTCAACGAAGGTTCTGGCGTCGATCTGAACAATGACGGCAGGATCGACCTGGTTCAGCACACCTACAACCTGAACAACTATTACACGCTATCTTCGCTCATCAACCAGGGGAATGGCACGTTTGTCTGGGGGCAGAACACCACCAATACCTTCCTGAGCGGGGCGGGTAGTGGCGCTATGAGCAGCAGCGTTTCTATGACCTGGGCCGATTTCGATGGCGACGGCGATATGGACCTCTTCCTGCCTGCCAGCCAGGGAAGAGCTAACTACGGCTCGCTGTTATTCAACACCAACGGCGTGCTGGGCAGTCCGGTGGCGGTGGGCGCAACGGCAACCACCTACGCCAGCCAGTTTAGCGTGGCGGTGGACTGGAACCACGACGGCCTGATGGATATCGCCCGTATCGCCCAGACCGGACAATCGTATCTTTACACCAACGTTGGTGGTGCCAGCAACTGGACACAATCGGCCCTCGGCGGCAGCCAGAGCGGTACCACCAGCGGCGTGGCGGCAATGGACTACGACTGGGACGGCGCGGTGGATGTACTGGTGACCAAACAGTCGGGCAGCGTGTTCCTGATCCGCAACACCAACACGGTGAGCTACGGCACTTCGCTACACCTGCGCATCACCGATCCCAACGGCATTAACGTCTATTACGGTAATACCGTAAAACTGTATAACTCGGCGGGGGTGCTGGTCGCCACGCAAATCATTAACCCGCAGTCGGGGATGGGGGTTAACGACACCTCGGCGCTGGTCAACTTCTACGGGCTGAATGCCGGAGAAACCTACAACGCGGTGCTGATCAAATCCACTGGCACCACCGCCAGCAATATCGACCAGACGGTCAACACCAGCTGGGGCGGCTTACAGGCCACCGATGCCACTCACGCTTACGACCTCAGCGCCGAAGCAGGCACCGCGAGCAACAATGGCAAGTTCGTCGGCACGGGCTATAACGACACCTTCTTTGCCACCGCAGGTACTGACACTTACGACGGCTCCGGCGGCTGGGTGTACAGCTCCGGCACCGGAACGTGGCTGGCAAACGGCGGCATGGACGTGGTTGATTTCCGCCTCTCGACGGTGGGCGTGACCGCGAACTTAAGCAGCACCGCCGCACAGGCCACCGGCTTTAACACCTCGACATTTACCAATATCGAAGGCATTTCCGGCTCGAATTTTAACGACACTCTGACCGGCAGCAGCGGCGATAACCAACTGGAAGGGCGCGGCGGCAACGACACCCTTAACATCGGAAACGGCGGTCACGATACCTTGCTCTATAAATTGCTCAACGCCAGTGACGCTACCGGCGGCAACGGCTCAGACGTGGTGAATGGCTTTACGGTAGGGACATGGGAAGGCACCGCCGACACCGATCGCATTGATATCCGCGAGTTGTTACAGGGCAGCGGCTACACCGGCAACGGCAAAGCCAGCTACGTCAACGGCGTGGCAACGCTGGATGCGCAGGCTGGAAACATCGGTGATTTTGTCAAAGTCACCCAGAGCGGCAGCGACACCATCGTGCAGATCGACCGCGACGGCACGGGCGGCACTTTTGCGGCAACTAACGTGGTCACGCTGACGGGCGTGCATACCGACCTCGCCACTTTGCTGGCGAATCATCAGTTGATGGTGGTGTAGAGAATGAAAAAAAATGCCCAGTCCGTGGAAGCCTGGCTGGAGGCGATGATCGCCGTGGCGCGTTATTACCGCCTTGATTTTTCTCAGGAGAATGTGCGCGCGACCGTCAACTGGGAGCGCGACAGTAAGCGGGAGGAGTTACTCACCGACATGGCGCGGCAGTTGGGGATGGGGCTTCGGCTGGTGGAGTTCTCCACCGACTCGCTCAACCCGTGGCGGCTGCCGTTGATCGCCGTTTTTGATAATCAACAAATTGGCGTGATCACCCGCCGTGACAATCACGACAATATCAGCATCTGTCTCTTATACACATCTCCGAGCCCACGATGTTGAGGATAAAATCGTTGAACTGGCGCTACTGCGCCCGCTCAGCGCCATCCCTGACGCGCGGGTAGATGACTATATTCGCCCGTATCAGGCGAACTGGTTCTGGAGCCTTTCGCTAAAAGACTGGCGGCGCTACGGCGATATTATGCTGGCCTCGCTGGTGGCGAACGTGCTGGCGCTGGCGGCGATGATTTTCTCGATGCAGGTTTACGACCGGGTGGTTCCGGCGCAATCGTACCCGACGCTATGGGTGCTGTTCGCCGGGGTGATGATGGCGATCCTGTTTGAGTTCTGTATGCGCATGGTGCGCACACATCTTTCGGATGTGATCGGCAAGCGGGCGGATCTGCGCATTTCGGATCGCGTTTTTGGTCACGCATTACGGCTGAAAAATAACGTGCGATCGAAATCCACCGGATCGTTTATCTCGCAGATCCGCGAGCTGGAATCGGTGCGGGAGCTGATTACTTCCACCACCATCGGCGCGGTGGCGGATCTGCCGTTCTTCCTGCTGTTTGTCTTTATTTTATGGATGATCGGCGGCTGGCTGGTGCTGGTGGTTTTGCTGGCGCTGCCGTTATTGGTGATCCCCGGCCTGCTGGTGCAACGCCCGCTGGCGCGGCTGGCGAACGAAGGGATGCGCGAGTCGGCGGTGCGTAACGCTACGCTGGTGGAAGCCGTGCAGTCGATTGAAGATATTAAGCTGCTGCGCGCCGAACAGCGTTTTCAGAATCAGTGGAACCACACCAACGACGTGGCCTCGTCCATCAGCATGAAGCAACGTTTTCTCACCGGGCTACTGCTCACCTGGACCCAGGAAGTGCAGTCCATCGTTTACGTCGTGGTGCTGTTGGTGGGCTGCTTTATGGTAATGAACGGTGACATGACCACCGGCGCGCTGGTCGGGACGACGATCCTGGCTTCGCGCACCATCGCGCCGCTGTCGCAGATATCCGGCGTGCTCTCGCGCTGGCAGCAGGCGAAAGTGGCGCGCAACGGACTTGATGAACTGATGAAGCGCCCGGTGGATCAGCCGGAACACGGCAAACTGGTGCATAAAGCGGTGCTACACGGCAATTATCAGTTCAGCAACGCTATCTTTTATTACGATGAAGAAGAGAAAATTGCCGATGTGGCGATTGGCAAACTCAACATTCAGGCCGGAGAGAAAATCGCCATTCTTGGGCGCAACGGCGCGGGTAAATCAACGCTACTGCAAATGCTCGCCGGAATGCGTATCGCCCAGCAGGGGCAGGTGCTGCTGGATAACATCAGCATCGGTCAGCTTGATCCGGCGGATCTGCGCCGCGACATGGGGCTGCTGAGCCAGACCGGGAGACTCTTTTTCGGTTCGCTGCGGGAAAACCTGACGATGGGGATGCCGGAAGCCAGCGATGAAGATATCGAACGCGCGTTAACCCTCAGCGGGGCGCTGCCGTTTGTGCAGAAGCAGAAAAACGGCCTCAACTACATGATTCAGGAAGGGGGATTTGGCCTCTCTGGTGGTCAGCGGCAAACGCTGCTGCTGGCGCGGCTGCTCATCTCTCAACCCAATATCGTGCTGCTCGATGAACCCAGCGCCTCGCTGGACGAAATGGCGGAAGCGCATTTAATCGAACAACTGAAACAGTGGATTGGCCATCGCACGCTGATTATCGCCACTCACCGCACGGCGATGCTGCAACTGGTGGACCGCATTATCGTGATGGATCAGGGGCGGATTGTGATGGATGGCGCGAAAGAGGCCATTTTGCGTGAACAGAGCGAACCCACGGCGCGACGGGTGGTGTTGCAGGAGAAGAATAAGGGGTCTGCCGCATGAACGGACAACTGCAATACAACCGTGGCCTGACTGAACCCCGCTTGCCGCGTTCGGCGCTGGCGGTACGCGTTACCGCTGTGATGCTGCTCTGTTTTCTCGGCTGGGCGTGGTACTTCCAGCTTGATGAAGTCACCACCGGCAGCGGCACGGTAGAACCCTCCGGGCGCGAACAGGTGGTGCAGTCGCTGGAAGGCGGAATTCTGTATCATCTCGACGT
>ERZ1503895.314-NODE-314-length-12712-cov-2.978826_pt1 | contig 12712 bp, 10 predicted proteins | sample MGYA00572422_ERZ1503895 | MGnify/ENA primary metagenome ERZ1503895 (study PRJEB39906, sample SAMEA3182112) | gut metagenome | biome: human; feature: gut; material: Stool; isolation source: human stools | place: Canada | collected 2013-05-06 ...
ATACACGACTTTGTCCGCCAGATATTGTAAGGAAAGCGACTCGTCGGCATAATGGACACTCGTATAGGAGATTATCTGTTGCACGAAATCGTTGCTGCGAGCGGCGCTCCCTTCCCTGCGCAACCGCAGCAAAGTACGGCTGATGAGTTCCTCCAGAGACCTTCGGTCATGCAGGGCGTCGGTAATAATGTTCATGCCCCATTCAGCCTGGCCCGCGCCCATGCAGCCGATCACTACGGCAACCAGCGTTTCCTGCAGCAGGCTGGGATCCTCCACTGTTTTGACAAGCTCTCCGACCTGCTTTTCCAGCTGTTCAGCATCCGCCTCGCTCTCCCGCAAGGCATTGAAGCTGTCTACCAGCGATTTGATGCGCTGACGCCGCTCTTCATACAGATAAAGCACCTTTTTCCGCTGCCGGTCGACGGCTTGGCAGGCGCGCAGCAACGCTTCCTCCATCTCTTTCTGAGAGCAGGGTTTAAGCAGATATTCGATAACGCCGTATTTCAGCGCCTGCTGTGCATACTGAAAGGTATCATGGCCAGAGAGGATCAGCGTTTGAAGCATGGGGTGCAGCGTCACCGCACGCTGAACCAATTCCAGCCCGGTCATGCCCGGCAGCCGGATATCGGTCAGAAGAATATCCGGCATATCGTCGGTCATGCTGTCCAGTGCTGCAATTGCATTGGGACAGGAGGCCGTCAGCTTAAGATCCAGCTTTTCCCAATCAATAATCCGTTCCAGTCCTTCACGGATGATAGGCTCGTCATCTACCAATAGCAGTTTATACACGGTATCCTCATTTCTCTATTTCATGCTTTGTTATGCGGCTCGGGCCGGGTATCCGGCAAATGAACGGTAATTTGTGTTTGGCCCTCCTCACTGCAGACACGCAGCCCATACTGCTCGGAAAAGGCGTGCTGTACGCGCTTGTGGATGTTGCGCATTCCAATGCCCAGCCCCTCCGGCTGCACCTCGCCGCTTTCCAGTTTGTTAAGAATGTCTTCGTCTGTACCAGGGCCGTTGTCCTGCACGATAATATCCACACCATCCGCCGTTGCAGCACCGCTGACACGAATGACGCAGACGTCCAGCATTTTTTCGGCAGCATGGTGAATGGCGTTTTCCACCAGCGGCTGGATGGTCATGGCCGGAATCCGGCAGGTTAGGATATCCTGCGGAAAATCATACTCCACCTGCAGCCGTTCGCCATAGCGGATTTGCTGGATACTCAGGTAATCGCGCGTGACCTGTAAGTCCTCGGATACGGTAATTACATCCCGCTTGTCATTCAGGGAGGAACGCAGCAGCTTGCCCAAAGCGTTGGTCATCACTGCGATGCGCTGGTCCTCCAGATTCTGGGCCAGGCAGTAGATGGATTCCAAAGTGTTATATAAAAAATGCGGCCGGATTTGGGCACGCAGCTGTTGGATCTGCTTTTCCTGCAAAAGATGACGCTGTTCTTCTTTTTCATGGTTGACTCGAGTCCATACGCGGGTCATCCAATCAAAACCGCGGTGCAGGTCGCCAATCTCGTCCAGCCGCCCCTGATATGGGCTGTTATGGGTGGTGATTGGCTCTCCGCTGATGGCAAAGGCGTCAAATTTCTGCAAAAGGAGCTGCAGATCGTTCAGAATGTTATCGATCAACCCGGTGCTGACGGCCAATGTTAAAAGTACTGCGGCAAGAATGCAAAGGATGGTAACGCTGACCGCTACCAGCGTGGTGGCCCGGATGCCGCTGTAATCCACTAATGTCACATACTTCATTCAATTGCTGGACGTGTAACGGACACAGAGCATCGGTTGGCCGTCCAGCTTCATATAGGTGTAGCAGTCTTCGCCCACACCGAGAGTCTGGATGGCCGCGTCGCTGGCGTACAGACAAAGCCCGTCGTTATAAACAGCGCACCGCGGCATCACTCCCATCTGTGCCATGCTGTGGTTGTATTGCTCCACCAGTGCGGGGAAATCCACTTCGATCAGCAGGCAGCCCAGGGTGTCCAGGTCCATATCCTGCATTTCACGAATTTCCCGTACAAGAAACAGACGGGTTTGCGCCCCATCTTCCGTAAGCCAGACAAAACGCCCCCGATGGTTGACAGCGGCGGTGATCCGTTCTTCTGTCAATTCGTCGCTGCCCGCAGATACTTCAAAAAAGTGATTGTAAGAATTGCCCCTGCTGGTTTTTAGCTGAAAGCTGACGGCGTTCGAAAACCACAGGCTGTAATAGGCCACCCGGTTTGCGACCTTTGTCTGAGCGTTGATCCACGTCAGTGTGCCGGGGGCTGCCTCCTTCATGATGGACAGGTTTTCCTGAAGGGCTGTATCTGTCAGGATGCGGTAGCTGATATCCTCAAAGTTCATCAGTTCGTCCTGAATCTGCTCTGCGAACAGGGAAATCATCTGAGCGCTGCTTTTGTAGAGCTGTCTGTCGTAGGCTCGAAGCGGGATATAGAGGGTCACGATGGCGACAATGCCGACCGGCACAATGCCAACCAGCAGAATCAGCAAAAACTTTGCGCGTAAGCGCAGATTCTGCCAGAACCGAATCAATTTTTGCATAAACTTCTTCCTTTTTATATTAGGATAAATAAGCGGGTATATCAATGTCAATTCAGATTTTCGGTTTTCTGTTCATTTTTTCGAGCTTTTTCGCATCCTGCTGCCCAAAAGCATGCCTCCGAAAGACAAAGTCGAAATTTTGTCAACAATTTACGAATTTGTGAATTGTGTGTCCCCATAATCTCCTGTATGCTATGCCCGGAGAGGTTTTATTGAATTTAATATGTAAATTGTATCATATCAGAAATCCGCTTTCCAGTTTCGGAAGGCCTTTCCGTATCACACATATCTTAAGGGGGAATACGCCATGTCTTTGCTTCATTCCGAATACAGGGATCGGCTGGCCCATTGGCAGCGTGTCTTGGCCAGCGATTTTTACCGTCCGCTTGAAAGCATCCAATTTGACGGTTTTACCACCATGCGGCATCTTACGCCCGGCCAGGCCGCGCAGGGACCGTTTTGCCCGATGGAGGAAGGAACGGCCTGGGGGCACACTTGGGAATATATGTGGTGCCGCGCCGATATCACCTTGCCGGAAGCGGCAGCCAACAAAACGGTTGCCATGGAGCTGGACCTTGGAGGCGAGGCCACGCTCTTTGTGAACGGAAAAGCGTTTGGCACCCGCCGGGCCGAATGGGTCAGTGTACCGCACCATTATATCTGTGACAATATTTTGACCCATTGTGCCCAACCGGGGGAGCGTTTTTCACTTCTGTTTGAGGTGTACGCGGGGCATTATTTTCCGGATGTGGGAGGCTGCAGCACAGGACCGGTGCTTCCCGGAACTTTGCAGGACCCTGCGGCGGAAGGCTGCCGCAGCCGGATGGGACGCAATACCTTTGGCATCTGGAACGAAAATGCTTACCAGCTCTGGATGGATGTTTCCACTCTGTCCATGCTGATGGATGAGCTGCCGGAGGATTCGCTGCGGGCTTCACAGATCGCCGACGGCCTGGAGCGGTATACGCGCATCGTCGATTTTGAACAACCGGCTGAAACGCGGGACGAGTGTTACCGCCAGGCCCGTGCCTCGCTGCGGCCTCTGCTGGAATGCCACAATGGTTCCACGGCACCATTGATGGCGGCAGTGGGCAATTCTCATCTGGATCTGGCTTGGCTGTGGCCTATGCAAGAGACTCACCGAAAGACGGCGCGTACATTTGCCGCCCAGCTGCGTCTTTTGGAACAATATCCGGAATACCGCTATATCCAAAGCCAGCCGGCCGCCTACGAGATGTGCCGGGAGCATTACCCCGAGCTGTATGAACGCATCCGCAGCGCCGTCCGGTCCGGCCGCTGGATCGCGGAGGGCGCCATGTATGTGGAACCGGATACCAACATCCCTTCCGGCGAGGCTCTGGTGCGGCAGCTGGTGTTTGGCAAGCGCTTCTACCGCGATGAGCTGGGTATTGACAGCCAGGTCCTGTGGCTGCCGGACACGTTCGGCTACTCCGCGGTTCTGCCGCAGCTTTTGGCAGGCTGCGGCGTTCGGTATCTGGTTACCCAGAAAATTTTCTGGAGCTATAACGAAGGCGACCCGTTTCCCTATCATTACTTCAATTGGAAGGGCATGGACGGCAGCCAGGTCGTGTCCTTTCTGCCTACCAATTACACCTACCGGACCGATCCGAAGGAATTATGCGGCGTTTGGAAAAAGCGGGTGCAAAAGCGGCATCTGGAAGATTTCCTGATCCCCTTCGGTTACGGAGACGGCGGCGGCGGCCCGTGCCGGGACCACATTGAGTATGCCCTGCGGGAACGCGACCTTGAAGGGATGCCCAAGGTAGAGATGTGTTCCCCGCTGGAATTCTTTGAGGCCCTGCAGGCCAAGGGCGGGCCTCAAAACACCTGGGATGGAGAGCTGTACTTCAACGCTCACCGCGGTACATACACCACACAGGCTTCTGTGAAGAAAAACAATCGCCTCAGTGAGCGCGCGCTTCACCACATGGAATTGTGGGGTGCATTGGCGGCGCGGCACGGCCACCCATATGATGCCGAACAGGCGCGGAGGCTATGGAAAACGCTGCTGCTCAACCAGTTTCACGACATTCTGCCGGGGTCTTCCATTGCCAGGGTATATAATGAAGCGAACCAGGCGCTTGAAGCGTTACAGCGGGACGCGCAGACGCTGTGCACCGACGCCCGCCGGGCCTTGCTCCGCCCTGTGAAACAGGACGATGCCGTAACGGTCTTCAACGGCTTGAGCTTTGCGCGCGAGGAACTCGTTGCTCTGCCCCGGGCTTTCGCGCACGGCGCGCAGACTGCCGAGGGTGAGCCGGTTGCAGTGTGCGGCACGCAGGCGTTGGTAACGCTGCCCGCTCTGGGGGCGGTGACGTTGCTGCCCGCAGGGGGCGGCCAAAGCCAGCCCAGGGCGTTTGCAAAGCAGTTGGAGACTGGCGTCCTTCTGCAGAACGAACGCGTGGCGATGCAGGTGGACCGGCAGGGACATGTGATCTCCTATACGCTGGATGGGCGTGAGATGGCGGCGGGCCGTCCGATGAACGTCCTGCGGATGTACAAGGACGTACCCCGCATCTTCGACGCATGGGACATTGACAGCAACTACCGCGAACAAGAGGCCTGCACCGCACGGGCCGACACGCTTGAACTGCTGAAAGAGGAAGGCTTTTCCGTCTCAGTTCGCTGGACCGGGAGCATTGGCCGCTCGGCGGTTACGCAGGTCATCACCCTGCGTACAGGAAGTCCGGTGGCGGAGTTCGACACCACGATTCAATGGCGGGAGCTTCACCGTCTGCTGAAGGTGGAATTCCCGGTAGACGTGCGGGCTGAAAATGCGATCCATGAGATTCAGTTCGGCTATGTGGAACGTCCGACGCATCGCAGCCGCGGCTATGACCAGCAGCGGTTTGAGGTATGCAACCACCGTTACACGGCCCTGTGCGATAACAGCCATGGATGTGCGGTTTTGAACGACTGCAAATACGGCGTCGGAGTAGAGCAGAACAGCATTGAGCTGACGCTGCTGCGGGCTGCGGCCTCTCCGGAGATGGCCAGTGACCAGGGGGAGCATCGCTTCCGCTACGGGTTTACGGCTTGGAGCGAGAGCTTTGCACAGGCGCCTGTTGTACAGCAGGCGGCGGCCTTCAACGACCCCGTCTGGCTTGAAGCGGGAAGCCTGCAGGCCTTTTCTGCCTTTTCCACCGACGCGGCGAACGTTGTCATCGACACGGTGAAGCGGGCGGATGATGAAAGCGGAGATTTGATCCTGCGCCTGTACGAAAGCAAGAAGGCTGATACGTATTTCCACATCCGCTCCGATCTGCCGGTGGAGACGCTGATACCCTGCGACCTGCTGGAAACGCCTGTCGGCAGGGCCGCAGCCTTGAAGGCCGAGCTGCACGTCCGGCCCTTTGAAGTGAGCACCTACCGCATAAAGCTGCGGGAATAACCAATTGGAAAGAAGGAGAAGATTGCTATGTCAAAAACAAGGCCGCGCGTTGTGCTTGTAGGGGCGGGCGGATACGGCAGGCTGTATGTAGAAGCTCTGACGTCTCAGGATATGGGGGCGGAGCTTACGGCCATTTGTGATATTGATCCCAATCTTGCAGAGCGCGTGCCGCAGATACGGCAGCGGCAGATCCCTGTTTATCCTACTCTGGACGCATTTTTTGCCAAAGACAGCGCCGATTTGGCGGTGCTCGTATCGCCGGTGCATTTCCATACCGATATGGTACTTTCCTGCCTGGAGCATGGCGTGAACGTTTTGTGCGAGAAGCCGCTCTGCCTGACCGTAAAGGAAGCCGCCGCCATGCAGGAAGCCAGTAAAAAGACGGGAAAATTCCTTTGCATCGGCTATCAGCTCAATTACCGCCGGGACGTACAGGCGTTCAAGCGCGATATTTTGCTTGGGCGTTTCGGCAAGGCAAAGCACATCGCCGTCTACCATGGCTTCCGCCGCGGCGCCGCTTACTATGCACGCAACAATTGGGCCGGGCGGATCACCTGCCAGGGGCGGGAAGTATTCGACAGTCCCTTTACAAACGCGTGTGCCCATCATTTTCAGATGCTGACCTTTCTGCTGGGACCGACAATGCGTACAGCCTGTGACATCGAGAGCGTGCAGGCGGAGCTGTACCGCGCGAATCCCACGATTGAAAACTATGACATTGCCGCGCTGCGGTTTCAAACGGCACAGGGGCTGCCGCTCCTGTACTATACGGCGCACCCGATCCGCACAGAGTTTTGGGGGCCGGTGGGCGTGTTGGAATTTGAAAACGCCACCATCACTTACACCCGGGAAAAGCCGGTATTTCGCGGAGTGATGGCGGATGGAAGCGCCTTTGATTACAGCGGCGTGGCCCCAGGCGCCGATATGCAGAAGCTGATGGATGCGATTCAGGCGGTTGACAGCGGTGACCCGCCACTTTGCGGTGTGGAAGCGGATCTGCCGCATATCCACGCGGTACGTCTGGTGCAGCAAAACCCTATCACTCCGGTGCGTTCCGAGCTGGTGCAGCCGGTGCATACGGATACGGATGATTTCTATTGTGTTAAAAATCTGGAGCAGATGCTGGTTCACTGTGCGGAAAACCGGGCATTGCCCTCCGAGCTGGGGATTCAGCTGGGTTGACAGCGCGCCATTTCAACAATTTACAAAGGCAGGCCCCGTTTGGCCTGCCTTTGTAAATTGAGACACAGATGCCACATGAAATTTCATTCCAGGTTTCTTGATTGGGTGAGTCGGAGAGCGGCCGGGCAGGGGCTGGAAAGGATGAACTTGTCCAGCCCCTGCCCGGCTGCTGCCTATGTGACCCGCCCTTAGCTTTGGCAAGTATGAGCCGGGCGCGTACCCGTTTGTCGGGCTGGCCCGCATGTTCCACGGCATCGGCGCCATGAAGAAAGCTATGCGGTTGGCCACGGCCCCTTCTTCTGGTTATTTGCGAATGTATGTGTGAGCGCCAGGAATAAAATATAGAAAAACGCCGAGGGAAAATGTAGGCTTGTAGCGGAGGCGAAGGGAAAGGACAGCTTTCCGATCAGGGGATGAAAGCTCCCCGATGAAGAACTGAATATGGAGAATCACCTGTTTGACACTGCCGCTGCGGTATAGCGGAAGAACGGCGCGGGTAGCTCTGCTGCCTGCGTCTTCCCAAAACAGTATATCCCCATATTTATAATGCGTCTTTATCGTGCAGCACCTATTGACAGGTGCGGGTTTTGTGTTATACTACATTTAGAAATTCATCTAAATGAGACGCGGCAAAATGCCGCGCCTTTTGTCCGCACAGCCGGACGGAACGGAGGGTATCATGCTGACCATCACCAACTTTTCAAAAACGTATGCAGGCGGCAAAAAGGCTGTTGACAATTTGTCGCTGACCGTCAATGCAGGCGAGATCATGGGCTTTATCGGCCACAACGGCGCAGGCAAGACCACAACACTGCGCGCCGTGGCGGGCATTTTGGATTTTACCGAGGGAGAGATCGTCATCGACGGGCATTCCGTAAAGGACGAACCCGTGGCGGCAAAGCAGGTGACGGCGTTTTTGCCGGACAATCCGGATCTGTACGAATTTTTGACGGGCATCAAATATCTGGCTTTCATTGCGGACATCTACGGTATCTCGAAAGACGTGCGCGAAGAGCGTATCCGCAAGTATGCGGATGCCTTCGAGCTGACGGGCGCGCTGGGCAGCCCCATCGGCGGATACAGCCACGGCATGAAGCAGAAGCTGGCTGTCATTTCGGCGCTTATCCGCGCGCCGCGGCTGCTGATTTTGGATGAACCCTTTGTCGGGCTGGACCCGCAGGCCGCGTTCGTGCTCAAGGGCTTTCTGCGCGAGATCTGCGCGGCAGGCGGCGCGGTGTTTTTCTCCACGCACGTACTGGAGGTAGCGGAAAAGCTGTGCGACCGCATTGCCATTATAAAAGGCGGCCGACTGGTGAAAATGGGCACCACGGCGTCCGTTGTTGGAGATGAGAGTCTGGAACAGGTGTTCCTGGAGCTGGCGCAGGAGGGCGGTGCACATGCGTAAACTGTGGGTGCTTTTGAAGCTGAATTTCCGCGCGATGCTGCGGGCGTTTTCGTTTCGCAGCGGAGCGGGCAGCAGCAAAAAGAAGGCCGCGGGCGGCCTGGGAGCACTGCTGCTAATGGCCTTTTTGGCGCTGTACCTTTCCGGCGTGTACAGCTTTTTGCTGGCCTCCATGCTGGCGGAGGTGGGCATCGTGGAGATGGTGCTGCCTTTGATGGCGCTGATGGCCTGCGTGATGTCGCTGATGTTTACATTATTCGCAGCCAGCGGTCTTGTGTTCGGCGGCAAGGACAGCGATATCGTGCTGGCGCTGCCGGTGCCGGCCTTTACCGTGATGCTGAGCAAGATCCTGGCGCTGTACCTGGAAAATCTTGTGTTCTGCGGGCTGTGGATGCTGCCCACAGGCGCGGCTTATCTGGTGTATGCGGGGCTGGGAGCGGGGCAGGCTGCGGGCTTCTGTGTGCGGCTGCTTGCCGCCGCATTGTTTTTGCCTTTGCTGCCTTCCGTTTTGGCATTGCTGGGGGGCTGGGTGATCGCCTATTTTTCCGGCCGTATGAAGCACAAATCCCTGGTGGGCACGGTGCTCAGCATCGTGCTGACGGGGGCGGTGCTGGTGGGGAGCCTGCAGATCAATGCGTTGGCGGCGGCGCTGCTGCAAAACATCGAGGGCGTGCGGCGCACGCTGCATACCTGGCTGCTGCCGCTGGGCCTGCTGCTGGACGGCCTTGTGGGCAGCTGGGGCGCGCTGCTGGGCTTTCTGCTCATCAGCCTGGCGCCCTTCCTGGCGCTTGTCTGGGGTATGAGCACGCAGTACAAGCGAATCCTGTCCAGCCTTGCCAGCCATGTGACGCGCAGCGATTACAGGCTGCGTGAGGTCAAGGCCGGAGGCCGGTTTGCGGCGCTGTTCAAAAAGGAATGCGGCCGCTATTTTGGCACCACCATCTATTTGCTGAACACCGGGATCGGCGCGGTGATGCTGCTGGGCTTTTCGGTATACGTGCTGTTCGTGCGGGGACAGGCGGCGCTGCTTGTTGCGCAGATGGGCGGCGCGCAGGCGGTGGCTCCCATGCTGGCGGCCGTTGTCTGCCTGATGCAGGCGACAGTGAATCCCGCGTGTGTCTCCATCAGTCTGGAGGGCCGTACGCTGTGGATTTTGAAGGAAGCGCCCGTCCCGCCCCGTGAGCTGTTTGGCGCAAAGGCGTTGGTGAACGTGCTGGTGTCCGACGTGCCCGCGACGCTGAGCGTGCTTCTGCTGTGGTTTGGGCTGGGCCTGTCCGCGCCGGACGCATTGGCGCTGCTGGCACTGTGTGTGTGCATGGGACTGTTCATTCCGGTGGCGGGGCTGGCCGTCAACCTGTGGCTGCCGCGTCTGGATTGTGAAAACGACACCATTGTGGTGAAGCAGTCTGCCTCATCAATGATCGGCATTTTCGGCGGCATGCTGGTCGTGGGGCTTGGCGCACTGCTGTGGGCTGTTGGCGGCAAGCTGCTGGGCTTCGTGTGGTTCAGCCTGGCCGCGGCCGCGGTGCTGCTGGCGGGCGCGGCGTTGGGCTGGCACTGGCTGTGCGGTTCCGGCGCGCGTATCCTGCAGAAGCTGTAAGGAGGCGGGAACAGTGGCGGAGAACATGAAAAAACGGGAGGCGCGGATACAGAAGGCCGGCGGAGTGATCGGCGGCGTGATCGGCATTGCGTCCATCGTGTTCGCCATGGCCGTCGTCGTGTTTTCCGGTGTGAGTGTAAAGCTCACCGGAACGGCGCTGGAGCTTTCCGGAGGGATCGGGGACAGGGCGTCTATCCCATACACGGAGATCACCGGCGTGGAATGGCGCGATGTTTTTGACAAGGGAAGCCGTACCTGGGGGACCGGGACCGGAAAAATATCCAGCGGTACCTTTACCAATGATGAATTCGGCGCATACCGGCTGTACCTCCACAACCGTGTGCGCTGCGCCGTTGTCGTGCGGCACGGAGCGGATGAGACCACTGTATTCAACGGCGAAACAGAGGAAAAGACAAAGGAAGTTTATGAAGAGCTGGCATCGCGCGCAAAGACATAATCCGGTGCGGCGCTCACCAAAAGGCCCGGCGCAACAGCGCCGGGCCTTTTGGCGTTCTTCCACCCTGTCAGAGCTTTTTTATCTGCCGAAGCGTAAAAACAGCGTCGCCCGCAAGCCAGCCGGTGAAAGGCAGCATTCCCATGGTACACCCCTGCGGCCAGCCGTAAATGCCGTGCAGATCCAGCACGCGGGAAACATAGACCAGCGCAGCGGACAGCGTCAGGGCGGCCGCCAGGCGGAATACCGCGTGCCATTTCATGTCGCGCCTGACGGCCTGCTTTTCCTGTGCGGAAAGCGCCGCCGCCGCCGCCACGGCCTGCTCGGCGGAAAGCCCGTCCTTGCAGAAAAGCTGCAAAAGCGGACGCCCAAGCAACTCGGAGATGGGCTGGAACAATACAATATCCGGATAATTCAGTCCGCGCTCCCATTTGCTGACGGCCTTATCCGTTACCCCCAAGGCGTCCGCAAGCTGCTTTTGCGTCAGCCCTTTGGCGCGGCGCGCGGCCGCGATCTGCTCTCCCGTATATCTGGCGTCCATTCGATTCCTCCCTGCGCGGCGGCTTTGCCGCGCTGTTTTTATTTTGTCCTGATTGTATCCCCAAAGCCCGCTTTTGACAACCGACCGCTGGTCGAGCGCCGAAAAACGGCGGAAAACAAGAGGCCCGCTGTAAAAACAGCGGCCCTTCCGGTAAAAACGAAGGAAAATGCTCAGCGGGCCTGTCCGGTGCGTTCGAGCAGAGCCTTGATCTTTTCGTGGGGATCGATGATGGCGCTGACGGAAAGGTCGTGGTTCAGCGCGGCGATGAAATAGGCGATATACTTGGATACGTCCACCTCGTGGAACCAGGGGCGGCTCAGCAGCTCCGGAGTGCGGTAGGTAAGGTTGGAGCCGAACACGCCCGCGATCATGCCGTCGGCATAGGCTTTGTCGAAGGAATCCAGGCCGTTTGTGAAAATGGCGTAGGTGGCGTTGGCAAAAATGCGCTTTGCGCCCTGCTTTTTCAGCGCGTAGGCAATGTCCAGCATGCTTTCGCCGGAGGAGATGATATCGTCCGCCACAAACACGTCCTTGCCCTCTACGCTTTCGCCCAGGTATTCGTGCCCAGATTCACCCCCAGCACGGAGGCGTAATACATGTTACGGTTCATCGCACCCTCGTCGGGGCTGATGACCATGAAATGGTCGCGGTCCAGCTGGAGGTCGGGAACGGCGCGGAGCATGGCTTTCAGCACCTGATAGGTAGGCATCACGTTGTCAAAGCCCATCAGAGGCACGGCGTTCTGCATGCGGGGGTCGTGGGCGTCAAAGGTGACGATGTTGGAGATGCCCATGGCCTGCAGCTCCTGCAGCGCGACGGCGCAGTCCAGGCTTTCCCGGTAGGCGCGGCGGTGCTGGCGGCTGCCGTACAGCAGCGGCATAATGACGCTCATGCGCTTGGCTTTGCCGCTGGTGGCCTGGATCAGACGTTTCAGGTTCTGGAAATGGTCGTCCGGGGACATAAAGTTCTCATGGCCGAAAATCTTGTATTTCTGGTTGTAATTGCCCACGTCTACGACGAAATAGATATCGTCGCCGCGCACGGTGGAGCGGATGAGGCCCTTGCCGTCGCCGGAGGAAAAGCGGGGGCATTCGCTCTCGATGATAAACGTGTCCTGGTCCATCCCGGCCTCCTGCGCCCAGCGGAGCAGGTGACGGTCGATCTTGGCGGTGAGCTCCTCGGCGCCGGGCACGGCAATCAGGCCGAGGTCGGCGAGGCGTTCATCGGCGTTGAAAAATTCCTTCGCACTGGTTCTGGCTTGCACCATGGGGAAAGCACACTCCTAATTTTATGATGCCGCAAAGCGGGTTTGGCCCGGCTCCGCGGGGCCGGGCATACTACACCGATATTGTATCACAAAAGCCTGCCAAAATCGGACATGTTTTGCTATTTTTTATATTTTTGTCGTTTTGTTCGTAAAGCGTGCGTAAAGCATGGCTTTTTTAGACAAAAGTAGTAGAAAAGGCTGTGCGGCGGCTCGGGGGACGGGCGGTGCGTCTGCCGGCCGCATGAAATGGATGGGCCGCGGCCCGTACCGTGTCTGGAAAAACCGGATTCCGG
>ERZ1503895.347-NODE-347-length-11905-cov-4.314262_pt1 | contig 11905 bp, 9 predicted proteins | sample MGYA00572422_ERZ1503895 | MGnify/ENA primary metagenome ERZ1503895 (study PRJEB39906, sample SAMEA3182112) | gut metagenome | biome: human; feature: gut; material: Stool; isolation source: human stools | place: Canada | collected 2013-05-06 ...
TGATTGAACGCGAAAGGAAACCCTGACGGTTTCTTCCCTCCGAAACCTTTGGCTTGGCGGTTTTTCTGACAGACGAAACCGGGGCCGGCTCGAAAGAGCCGGCCCCGGTCGCATTTTTCCCGTCAGATTCCGTTCATTTCCTGGAACAGGTAGCAGTAGGAATAGTTCCAGCGGGTCAGATAGAACGAGCCGTTAGAGTAGCGCAGGTAGGCATTGCCGAAGCCGAGACGGTTATACCAGTACGAGACGCTCGTGCCGGACGTGCTGATGCGCAGAGAGGAATTGCCGGACTTATAGAGGTAATACGTCGTCGTGCCGCTCTGGAAGCTGAAACAGCCGTTGGAGTAATCCCAGAGCATGCTCTCGGTCACGTCGGAGGTGATCCGGCCGTTTTCGATGGTGACGGCCTGCGCACCGATCGTTGTGCCGTCGTGTGTCATGGCATAGTAGCCGCCGCTGGCGTAGACCGTGAGAACGTAGCGGCCGCCGGACGTGAGCATGCTCACGGAGTCATAGGTCGCGGTCTTCACCGGCTCGGAGTAGCTGTCGCCGCAGACGGAGCAGGTGTAGACGTAATTGCCGTTTTCCTCCGTGCGGACATAGCTGTGGCCCGTTGCCGGGATTTCCTCGGTGTAGCTTTCGCCGCAGGCGCAGGCATAAGTGCGGACGCCGGGCGTCGTGCACGTTGCCGCCGTGGTGACGGTGGCCGTGTAGGCATGGGCGTGGACCGTGACGGCATAGCGCACGCCGCCGATGACGGTGCGGGTCGCGCCCTCGGCCACGCCGGTAATCGTCACGTCATAGCCCGCAGGAACCGCGCGATAGAGCTGCCACCGCTCGTTCGCGTTCGCATTGCCGGGATAAGCGCCCGCAAACGTTGTGCTGTAGCGGTCGAGATAGGTATCGCTGAAGCGGATGGAGAAGGCGCTGCCGAGATCCGTGATCGTGAGGACCTGCGGCGCAGTGGTCAGCGTCACGCTTGCAGAGCGGGTGCTCTCCGTGAGGTTCAGGTAACGGCCGTCCGCGCTCTGCACGGTGTAGCCGCCGGAGACCGCCGTGACGGTCCACAGGGCGTTCGACAGGTCGCCCGTCGTGCTGTAGGCCGCGCAGGTCAGGCCGCTCACAGTGCCCGCGCCATCCCAGGAGCTGTAGTACGTTGAGGCCGTCGCCGTCAGCATCCGGTCACCGCTCACGAGGAGGAACGTCCCCTCGGCAAGCTCCGTCACCTGCTGATAGCCGCCGGAGAGCGCCTCGATCGTCGTCGCAGCGACGGCGGGATCGGCGGACTCCGTCACAGCGGCGTCCTCGGTGTGGAAGGTGTAGGTCTCGCCCGGCTGGAGCTTGACCTCGACCGTCGGCAGGATGGCCTCGGTGTAAGTATCGCCGCAGCGCGTGCAGGTGTAGATGCGGTCATTGCCGTTCTCGGTACACTCGTAGGAGTGGCCCAGCGCGCTGACGACATGGCCCGTGCGGCGGTCGCCGCAGGTCGCGCAGGTGTAGGTCGTGTAGCCCTTCTCCGTGCAGGTCGGAGCCGTCACGACGGCTTCGTAGTCATGTCCGAGCGCAGCAACCTCGTCCGCCGTGTAATGGTCGCCGCAGCGCTTGCAGGTATAGGTCGTGTAGCCCTTCTCCGTGCAGGTCGGGGACGTCACGACGGCCTTGTAATCATGGCCGAGCGCAGGCGTCGTTTCGGTATAGGTGTCGCCGCAGACGGTGCAGGTATGGACGGTTTTGCCGCCCTCGGTGCAGGTCGCTTCGCTGCCGGAGACGGTGTAGGTATGGCCCGTGGCCGGGAGGGTCTCGGTGTAGCTGTTGCCGCAGCGCGTGCAGGTGTGCGTCACGGAGCCGTTTTCCGTGCAGGTCGCAGGAACGGTGGTCTCCGCATAATCATGGCCGAGCGCAGCCACTTCGTTCGCCGTGTAATGGTCGCCGCAGGCGGTGCAGGTGTAGGTCGTATAGCCCTTCTCCGTGCACGTCGGAGCCGTTACGGCGGCCGTGTAGCTGTGGCCGGTGGCCGGAGTCGTTTCGGTATAGGTGTCGCCGCAGGTCTCGCAGCGGTAGGTCGTCACGCCGTCCTCGGTGCAGGTCGGGGCGGTCCGGCTGACCTCCTGATAGCTGTGGACATGGTCGGCCTCGACCTCGATGACATAGCGGGTGCCGCCGATGACGTAGTACGTCGTACCGGCAGCCACGCCGGTGAAGCGGACCTCCGTCATGGGCGCCGTGCCGGTCTGGACCGTGCCGGAAGCGGCGGCGCGGGCAAACGTCGCGCCGTCATAGCTGCCCCAGGCGATCTCGGACAGCTGCCACCAGTAGTTGCGCGCCGTCGTGAGGGCGACCTGGATGTAGCGGAAGCTCTCGACGGAGGACGGGACGGCGTAGGTCTTCGTCACAGCCGTGCTGCGGCTGCTCGTGAACGTGCCGATCGTCGTCCAGGTGCGGCCGTCAGACGAAAGCTGGACATTGGCGTTCGTGCAGTAGTCGCCGTGCGCCGGAGCACTGATCTGCACGGCGTCAAAGCGGACCTCCGCGCCGAGGTCGACACGGGCATACATGCCGGACGTCTGGCTGCTGGTGGACCAGTAGTAGGTGGAGGTGTCGCCGTCGATAAGTTTGGAGGCGACGCAGTTGTAGCCGCCGTCCGTATAGCCGGAGACGGAGGCCGAGGCGCTGGCGGAGTAGGACACCTTCGTGCCCGTGCCCTGCACCACGGTCAGCTCGCCGCGCGCGATGGCGGCATCGCCCGTGTGGGTAAAGCTCTGCTCACCGTCGAACGTGTAGGCCTCGGTCGTCTTGCCGGTCTTGACGGAGACATATTCGCGCGGCAGAAGCTCGGAATGCTGCTCGCCGCAGCGCGTGCAGGTGTAGATCGTGTCGCCCGCGTCGTCCGCCGCGGCATAGTTGTGGCCGAGGGCGGGGACGGTCTCGGTGTAGCTGTCGCCGCAGTCGGTGCAGGTATAGGTCACGCTGCCCGCCTCCGTGCAGGTCGCAGCCGTCGAGGCAGTCTGACGGTAGTCGTGGCTCTGCGCGGGAGGATCGGTGTTGATGGAGCCGTCGGCGTTGAAGCCGCCGGGCACGACGGACGTGTCCATGCCGCTTGTGTAGGCGCCGTCCATGGCGAGGCCCATGGCGCGCAGCGGCAGGCGGATCTTCCTGGCTTCCTGCGTCTGCGTCTCTGCGCCGGGATAGTCGCTCCACATGCAGAACATGCCGCCGATCACGGAGGAGGCACTCAGGCTCGTGCCGCACACCTTATAATTGCTCCAGTTGGCGGCATAGGTATAACCATTGTCGAAGCTGTCGCTCTTGCCGAGGACATAGTAGAAGTCGCCTGTCGTGTTGATAATACGGAAGCCATCCGAGGCAAGGTTGGCCGCCGTGCGGGGCGTGTAGCCGCTCCAGCCGCCGGACCAGTAGCACACGACGATGTCGCGGTCGAACGTGTAGGTCGTCAAGCCGACCGAGGCGCTCATCTTGTTGGCAAACTCGATGCCGTCATTAAAGGCGATGGGCGTCATGCCCGCCTGCTTGACCATGGCGGCAAGCTCGTTGACATATTTGATGAAGTAGCCATACTTGCCGCTGTTCTGCAGGCTGCCGAAGCCCATGGAGCCGCTCGTGTAGCGGTCGTTGGCGTATTCATCCGCGCCGAAGTTGAAGTAGCGGCAGCCCTTGCCCGCAAAGTAATCGACATACTTCTGCAGGAAGGCCTGCGAGAACCGGACGGCCGTGTCGTTCGTCACGTCGATGGTGCGGCTCGAGCCGTTGTAGCTGCAGTTCGTCCCCGTCAGAGAGGACGCGGCATACAGCACCGAGTCCATGTGGCCCGGGCTGTTCAGCAGCGGAATGATCTCGATGCCGGCTTTCTTGGCCGTGGCAAAGAACTCGTCCATCTCACTTTCCGTCCACTCGCCCGAAGATGCCGTCGTGTAGGCGTTGTTGCCCGCGCGGATAGCCGAGGCGACCGCGTCGCTGGAATACGTTTTGCCGCCCACGTTGAGCGACATGTCGTCCAGCAGGAAGCGCATACCGTCATTGCCCACCGCGAGCATGACGTGCGTATAGCCGTCCGCCTTGGCCTCATAGAGGAAGGCCTTGACCCAATCTGCCGAAAAATATTTTCGGCCGCTGTCCAGCATGGCGATCTTCAGATAATCGCTGCCGGAAGCAAATGCCACCGTCGGCAGCATGCACAGCAGCATGCAGACCGTCAGCAGCAGCGCTAACAGTTTCTTTCCCGCTTTCAATGGTTTCTCCTCCTGTATCATGTCTCTGTTCGGCGATGCCGAATCCTGATTTGATCATACACGAGACATTCTCATTTGTCAACAGGCAGTTCTTTTAGCATAATTTCAAGTTAACTAGCTTTATTCTGACTCATGATAGACTACATTCCTGATTATCTCATTTCTGGCTGCGTGATTTTATTCACGCCGGCACATCTCGTTACGATACGGAATGTGACGTAAAATTCCGGCGATTTGTTTCGTCCAATGAAGTTGGCGGCGGGTTTTCTGACGAATTTTTTCCACCCGCTCTGCAGAGGAATTTTTGAAAATTTTGTTGACATTTTTGCGCGATCCGTCATAATGGAAGCAGAAGCATACCGTTCTCACCGCCGTGCTCCCCTGCTGTGGTGCACAAGTGCCCTCTTCGTTTGAATGCCCCTGTACAGGGCGCTCGATTAGCGCCATTGGCAGACGCAATTGGCGCGTGGCGTTTTGATGATGGTCTGTACCTATCGGCGGTGCCTTCCCGAGATTGCCGCGTCGGCCTACGGCCTCCTCGCAATGACAAACCTGAGGGCCGTGCGCCATAAAATCAATACCGCAAATATTGCCGACCTGCATGGCGCTCAGGGAAAGCCGCAGCGGGCCTGCTTTCGGCGTTTTCCATTTCATGTCAAAGGGAGGCCACTCCGCATGAGCAGCGATATCATCCCCGCCGCGTTATCCGGATTTATCATCAAAGCAGGCTTTTCTAAAAAAGGGCGGCTATATACCCGCGAGCATCACGATATCATGCAGTGCATTCTGTTTGAACGGCCGTCAAGTCTCATATACCCGACTTATTTCATTATGCCACTCTACATACCCTGCAGCACGCGATATCTTACCTATGGTCGGCGTATCTCCGAGATCACCAACGGCCGAAACTCCAAACAGATAGACGTCGACCGTTTGATCAACGCTCTGCAGAAAGAGGTGCTTCCTTTCTTTGAACGGATCGCTGCGCCGCAGCTTCTCATGGAGTATCTGCTGACCGCTCGGGACGTACAGCGCTATTTCTTCTGTCCGCCAGTGAGGATCGCCATGCTGAAAGCATACACCGCACTGTATCTTCACGATCGCAGTCTTTTTTCCCGCATGGCGGCAGAAACCGGGCAGTTGATTCCGGCAGACCGTTGCTCTTCCGAGGCAGTTGCGCGCCGGATGCACGCGGAGCTGGAAGTACTGAAGGCGCAGGCCAGATTGTCGGATGCCGAACTTGCCGCTTTCTTTGCGTCGATCATAGAAACTACCGGGCGCGTTGTACGCACCGGGTACTGAGCCACGCCGCAGCCCGGCAGTACATCTCTATGATAGAAGGAGTCCATTATGTCCCGTCAGATATCGTTCTTCCACGCAGAGCCGGATGCCGTCCGATTCCTTCAGGAAATCGACCGACGGGGCGGCACATTCTGGATCGGAAATGCCGCCGTTCCGCCGCTTTCCATGATAGAAGCTGTGCAAGACAAAATGTCCACGCACTTGTGCAAGTTCCGTATCGTCCCGGCCGGGCTTGCAGCCGCATGCAGCGCTTCCATGCCGGAGGCAGCAATAATTGAATTCTGCAATTGCTGCAGGGGGAATGCCATGTCGCGGACATACGAGGTCGGCCGCCTGTACCTTGTTTCCGCCTGCAGCGGCGCATATGTTCCGGAGAGCGCGGCACTATACGAGGCGCTCCGCAGATATCTCAAGGCGGCCTATCACTATGAGCCAAAAGCGGGAGCCTACTTTTCTCCCGCCTTTTGGGAAAAACTCCGTACCAATTATTATCATGCTGCCCGCGCAGGAAGGCCCGTCTTTCTCGGGTGCGTCGGAGACCCGGTAGAAGTCAAATGGGGCAATAGGCCATGAAGAAAAAGAAAAGAAGATCGATTTCCCTTTCCGCCCGTGCTGCGATCGCATTTTCGATGCTGTGCCTGCTTTCCTTGATCGCGTGGCGTGATGTTGCGATCTATATTGGCGCAAAATGCGGGAACACAGCAATAATAACAGAAGAATGCATCAAAATTCAGGAAAGTGCTGTAGCAGACATCTATGGAAATCGGTCCTATAGGCCGCTGTATGAGCTGAAATTGAGAAACGGCACATCAGTCGCCATATATCAAGAAGAAACAACGAAATTTTTTTCGTCCGCAGAGGAACTGGAGCAATGCTTCGTGACTGGCCAGTCGATCACATTCACCTACGTCCGAAAACCAGCATTCAGAGATAACGTGTTCGCTCTAATTTCTGCGGTCTGCGGGGAAGAAGAGCTTTATCCGATTTCCGTCGGTATTGCGCCGTTTTGGCAGCGAACAAGGACGTTCATCATTGTCGATTCCATCATTTTAGGCGTTGCCTCGCTATTCCTTATCGTCCCGCCGCTTCGCGCCGCCATACGGAAGCGAAAAAGCAGGCTCAAAAAGGAACAGCGAAAGCAGGCACGAAGAGAGAAGCTGCGTTCCGGGAATGGACAATAGGCCCTTTGCAGCGGCAGGCGCAGGTTTTTTGCAGTACAAATTCGGTGGCTTAGGCCATCAGATTTGTCATTGCAAGGCCCCAAAAGGGACGCGGTGATCTCGCAGCATCCGGTTGAATCGTGGGAAACTATCGACGAAATCGTAACTGCCTGCACGAGATTGCACCCCAAGGGCACTTCCTCGCGCTTCGCGCTCAGGGCGCCACGTCGCTTCGCTCCTCGCAATGACACATCAGGGTGGTGCTGTGGTGCACCAGTGCTCTCCTTCCGTTGAATGCCCCTGTACAGGGCGCTCGATGAGCGCCATTGGCAGACGCAATCGGCGCATGCCATGCAGCGGAAACCTGTTCATATCGGCAGTGCCGGGCCTGGCTGTCCGCTCCCCTACAGCAGATAACCAAATCGGGAGCCGTTCCATCTCGGACGGCTCCCGATTTTATGACTTGTTTTTCATCGAAAAATACGATAGAATGGAGAAAACGACAAAAGGGAGATGCAGAACATGCAACACGACCCGCGCTGCGGTGCGATCCTCTGCGCGGCGGAAGAGGAGCTTGCGCCCTTCCTGCCCCATCTGGCGGAGGAGCAGCGCCTTTCACGCGCCATGCTCACGCTGCACATCGGCCGGATCGGCGGCCTGCAGATGGTGCTCGCCGCGACCGGCATGTGCAAGGTCAACGCGGCGCTGGCCGTGCAGACCGTGCTCGACACCGTCTCGCCGGATTTCGTCCTCAACGCCGGGACGGCGGGCGGCATGTCCCCCGCGCTCGGCCTGTTCGAAACGGCAGTGACGACGGAATGCGCCTATCATGACGTGGCAGAGGCGATCCTGACGGAGTCGCACCCCCATCTGCCGTCCGTGTGGTTTGCCTCCGATCCCGACCTGCTCGCAGCCTGCAGGCGTGCCGCGGAAAGGGCCCCCGGCCGCGTCCACTTCGGCAGGACGGTGACGGGCGAGGCCTTCATCACGGACGAGGGCCGCGCAGAGATCAATGCGCGCTTTGCCCCGCTGACGGTCGACATGGAGACAGCCGCCATGGCGCATGTGTGTTATGTAAACCGTGTTCCCTTTGCGGCCATCCGCTCCGTGACGGACACGGCGGACCACAGCGGCATCGGGACGTTTGAGGAAAACTGCGCCCGCGCCTCAGCCGTTTCGGCCACGCTGGTGCTGGACGTCCTGCGGGAGCTGACCCGTTAGTTTTCTTTAGGCTCCGGCTTCTCGTAATGCGGTGCATGCTTCTCCTTCTGCACCTGCAGCAGGAGCTCCTCGCGGGCAAGGATGCGGTTGAGCTTATCGTGCAGTGCTTCGATCATAATCTCCGTCTTCAGATTGACTTTATAGTCATTCTCCGCACGCGCGCGGTCCTTTTCCTCCTGCCGGTTCTGGCTCATCATGATAAGCGGAGCCTGAATGGCAGCCACGCAGGACAGCACCAGATTCAGCAGAATGAACGGATAGGGGTCGAATGCCTTTGCAGCCAGCAGGACATTGAGGATCATCCACGCCAGCAGTACGCCCGTGAACGAAAAAATGAATGCCCAGCTTCCGGCAAATTTTGCGATGCTGTCCGCCGCGCGCTGACCGAGCGAGGTCAGCTTGCCGGACTCCTTCTCCGGGTTCACAGAAATGCGGCTCGAGGCCAGCAGGTTCAGGATCTCCTCGTCCGTCATATCGTGGCGGACGTCCGCAAGGATCTCGCTGATGAGTTTTTTGTTTTCTTTCATAAGAACTCCTTTCCAGAGCGCGGCGCTGCCAAACGGTGCGCTGCGGCTATCGTTATTCTGAAAAAAATATTTCGAATGTGAGGGTTTTGACCATGGCAGAACAGAGTATTCAGCTCACGAAGCTCGCCTCGTGCGCGGGCTGCGGCGCAAAGGTCGGTGCGGGCGTACTGGCGCAGCTTCTTGGCGGCCTGAAGGTCCACGGCGATCCCCGGCTGCTTGTCGGCTTTGACAAGAGCGACGACGCCTCCGTCTATCAGGTCACGGACGAGCTGGCGCTCGTGCAGACCGTGGACTTCTTCCCGCCGATCGCGGACGATCCGTATCTCTTCGGGCAGATCGCCGCGACGAACGCGCTTTCGGACGTCTACGCCATGGGCGGCGAGCCGAAGCTGGCGCTGAACCTGCTGTGCATCCCGGAATCCATGCCGAAGGAAGCCGTGCACCAGCTGCTGCGCGGCGGCTACGACAAGGCCTATGAGGCGGGCGTCATCATCACGGGCGGCCACAGCATCCTCGATCCGGAACCGAAATACGGCCTTGCCGTCACAGGCTTCGTGCATCCGAAAAAGCTGCTGACCAACTCCGCTGCCCGCCCCGGCGACGTGCTGCTGCTGACGAAGCCCATCGGCATCGGCGTGCTCACAACGGCCGCAAAGGCCGAGCTGGCCTCGCCGGAGGCCATGGCGCTGGCGCACCGCCTGATGACGACGCTGAACAAGGCCGCGCGCGACTGCATGGTGCGCTATGCCGTGCACGCCTGCACGGATGTGACGGGCTTTGGCCTGCTGGGCCACGCCTTTGAGATGGCGCAGGGCAGCGACACACATCTGACGCTCTTCCCCGGCGAGATCGACCTGATCCCCGAAGCGCTGGAGCTTGCGCGCGACGGCATCCTGCCCGCCGGAATGTACCGCAACCGGCACTATGCCGAGGCGGCCGTCGATCCCGGCAGCACGGAGCTTGCCGTACAGGACATGCTCTATGATCCGCAGACATCCGGCGGCCTGCTCATCGCCGCTGCGCCGGAGGACGCCGATGCCCTGCTGCGCGAGCTGCGCGGGGCCGTGCCGAGCGCGCAGCGCATCGGCGTGGTCGAGGCCTACAACGGCGGCCCGAGGATCAGCCTGCGCTGATCGCCCGCAGGGCCGCAACGGCGGCGTCAACGTCCTGCTCGGTATTCGCAAAGCCGAGCGAGAAGCGGATGGTCCCCTGCGGGAACGTCCCGAGGGAACGGTGCGCCGCAGGGGCGCAGTGCAGGCCGCAGCGTGTCAGGATGCCGAACTCCTGCTCCAGCCGGAACGCCGCCTCGGCGTTGTCCCGGCCCGGCAGGTCCACGGAGATGACGCCCACGCGGCGGCCGGGCTCCCGCGTGCCGCACAGGCGGACGCCGGAAAGCGGCGCGATGCCGTCCAGAAAGCGCTCGCACAGCGCCAGCTCATGGCGGCGCAGGCGCTCGACGCCCTGCTGCTCCACAAAGGCCAGCGCGGCGCGCAGACCGTAGATGCCCGGCAGATTCGGCGTGCCGGATTCCAGCCGGTCCGGCAGATACGGCGGCAGCAGCTCACTGTCCGAGGCGCTGCCGGTCCCGCCCGCCACGAGCGGCGTGAGATTGGCGGCAAGCTCGTCCGTCAGCAGCAGCGCGCCGATGCCGCTCGGGCCGAGCAGACCCTTGTGCCCCGGCACGGCCAGCGCCGAAAGGCGGAGCGCCGCAAAGTCGATGGGATAGTGTCCGGCCGTCTGCGCGCCGTCCAGCAGGAAAAAGCATCCGTGCCGCGCGCAGGCCGCCCCGACGGCGGCCGCATCCTGCACACTGCCGCAGACGTTGGACGCATGCGCCAGCACAACAAGGCGCGTGTTGGGCCGGAACAGGCCCTCGAGCGCGCCATGCTGCAGAAAGCCCTCGCTGTCGCAGGGAATGCGGTCAAATTCCACGCCCCCGAGCTGCTGCAGCGGCCGCATGACGGCGTTGTGCTCCATCCCGCTGACGATGCAGTGGTCGCCGGGGCGCAGAAGCCCCTTGATGACGAGATTCAGGCCGAACGTCGCGCCCGGTGTCAGGACGACATGGGTCGCAGGCTCCGGAAAATGAAACAGCCGCGCGAGCACCTCGCGCAGAGCCAGCGTTTCCAGCCCGGCCTCCTGTGCGCGGCCGTAGACGGAGCGATTGATCGTCGCGCCGACGCAGTCGAGATACTGCTTCATGCTGTCGCTGACCCCGGCCGGCTTCGGGAACGACGTCGCAGCGTTGTCGAGATAGATGCTCTGCAAAACAGGACCCCTCTTTTCTGTTCAAATTCAGGGCAATGTGGTGTTGTTCTAGTATATCATATCCGGCGCGGTTTGTCACGCGCGTTTGGGAGGCAGGATCATGCTCGAGATCAACCTGAAGCAGCTGGAATCCTTTGTGGCCACCGTGGAGCATTCCGGCTTCACGGCGGCGGCCGCTGCGCTGTATCTGACGCAGTCGACCGTCAGCGCCCACGTCAGCGCGCTGGAGCAGACGCTCGGCGTGCCGCTGCTCGTGCGCGGCGCGCGCAGGCCCGTCACGCTGACGCCGGAGGGGCAGAACGTCTATGTGCAGGCACGCGAGATCCTGAACCGCTGCGAGCGCCTGCAGGCCCTCGGACCGGCCGAGCAGCCGCCGCTGCGGCTCGGGGCCTCCACCGCGCCGGGGCAGGGTCTGCTGCCGGAGCTGCTGACAGGCTTCCTGCAGCGCTGCCCGGACAGCCGCTATGTCCTGCTGCGCGGCGACAGCGCGCGCATCCACAGCCTGATGCTCGAGTCGCGCGTCCACCTCGGCTTTGTCGGCGCAGCCATGGACCCGCGTCGCTTCGTTTATCATCCAATCGCGAACGACCGACTCGTGCTCATCGCCCCGAACCGCGAGCCCTATCCCACGCTCCAGCGGCAGGGGGTCTCCGGCCTGACGCTTCTGACACAGCAGCCGCTCATCCGGCGCGAACCGGCCTCCGGCACGCGGCAGTCGCTCGAGGACTATCTGCGCCGCAGCGGCATCGCCGCCGACCGCCTGCACCCCGTGGCGGAAATCGACACGCCGGAGGACGTGAAGGCCGCGGTGCAGCGCGGACTGGGCGTTGCGGTCATTTCGGCGCTCGCCGTGCAGGAGGAGCTGGCTGCAGGGAAGCTGCTGTCGTTCGATCTGGACCGCAGCGGCGTGTTCCGCCGCATCTATCTGGCTTGGCCGGCCGGCTGCCCCCTCACGGCCGCCGAGCGCCGCTTTGCGGACTATGTGCTCTCCCACGCCGAAGGGGAATGATGCAGCTGCAGGCATCGCAGCAGCGATTCGGCGGCTCAAGGCTCCCGGGTTTGTCATTGCGAGGAGCGAAGCGACGTGGCAATCTCGGGAAGGCAGCTGCGATTTCGCCGATGGCTTTCCCACATTCCGACCTGGTACTGCGAGATTGCACCCCAAGGGCACTTCCTCGCG
>ERZ1503895.387-NODE-387-length-11180-cov-3.336539_pt1 | contig 11180 bp, 10 predicted proteins | sample MGYA00572422_ERZ1503895 | MGnify/ENA primary metagenome ERZ1503895 (study PRJEB39906, sample SAMEA3182112) | gut metagenome | biome: human; feature: gut; material: Stool; isolation source: human stools | place: Canada | collected 2013-05-06 ...
GAAAAATTGTATGTTATATTTTATTAATAGTTTTATGTGCTGTATCTGTAAGCATAGCATTTGGAGCTTCGGTAAGTGCGTCATTATCAGGAGGAGGACCGTATAATAAAGGAGATACCGTTTCTGTAACATTAACGTATAGTGGTTCACAATTTGGAACAGCATCAGCACAAATACGATATGATTCATCTGCTTTGCAATATGATTCATGCTCAACCGTGGCATATGGCGGTAGCGGGGTTTTGAATGTAAGCCTAACTTCTGGAGGAAGTAATACTTTATCATGCACGGTAAAGTTTAAAGCATTGAAAGCAGGAACTACAAGCGTTGAGGCAAGTACTACTGAATTATATGATATAAATGAAAACTCGTATAATGTTGGAGTAAAAAGTACGACTTTAAACATAAAGGACAGCTCGACACAAGCATCAGGCAACGCCAACTTATCTTCACTGAGGATTTCCGCAGGCAGCCTGTCTCCTGCGTTTTCACCTAACACTACCAGTTATACGGTAAACGTAGGAAACAGCGTTACGACATGCACTATGAGCGTTTCGACAGCCGATTCTAACGCTACTTATACCATAAGCGGTTCTTCAAGCCTTTCGGTAGGACAAAATACAAGAAAGATTGTGGTCACTGCTCAAAACGGCACTACAAAGACTTATACTATAAATATATACAGAGCAGCGGCTGACAGCGGCTCTGAAAATACTGACAGCGATGATGAAAATAAGGACGATGATAAGGAACAGCGCCCGGAAGAAATAAAAGTAACCGTGGGCGAAAAGGAATATATAGTTGTAGAAGACTTTGAAGGAAAAGATATACCTCAGGGATTTGCCATGACAGTGGCTAAATTTGGAGATTATGAAATCCCCGTGTTTTCCGATAAAGACCTTAAATATACTCTTGCGCTTTTGAAAGATGGCGAAACAGGTGATGAGAGCTGGTTCTTCTACGATGAAGAAACCGATGAGTTTTCTGCCACCACAGCGCTTACTGCCGAAGAGATTATAGCTTATGAAGAAGCAGCTGACGATAGCAGCGCCCATAATGGTGAAGAGAAGGAAGACGTTAAGACTGATACCATATTGTACATCGCTTTAGGAGTGACAGGAGCGGCATTGCTGGCTGTTATAATCGTTCTTCAAGTAAAGATAATCAGAAAACGAGAAAAACAAATAGAAGACTAGAATATCAAACGCTGTGTGAAGGATTTAAATAAAGAGTGTACTTCAATAAGACCCAAAAGGGTCAAAGAGACACTCTTTTTTTTATATGTATGATATGCTAGGCCTTTTTCCCTTGCCATGTATCGCGAAGATTAAGCTGTTCATTGATGCGATTAAGAATAGTTCGCTTGTTGAAGCTCCAAGGCGGATTTATCAATATCGGTCTAGGCGCATCACCGGTCAAGCGGTGTATTGTGATATTTGGAGGTATTATTTCAAGGCACCTGACAACCATATCTACGTAAGAATCTATGGAATCAAAAGGCATGTAATCGCTGTGAGTTTTTTCCATGGCTGAGCCCTTTACGATATTGAGAAGATGGAGTTTTATGCCAAACAGCCCTGGAATTGCGGAAACGTATTTTACAGAGTCCAACATCATTTCTTCTGATTCGCCGGGAAGACCTAAAATAAGATGGACTACAAACTTGATGTTTCGTTTGGAAAGTTGCGAAACAGCGTCATCGAAAAATTTTAGGTCATAGCATCGGTTGATACTGTCTGCTGTTTTTTGATGGATAGTTTGAAGACCCAGCTCAAGCCATATGAAATTGTCTTTATTGATGTTTTCCAGTAAATTGAGGACGTCATCTGAAAGGCAGTCGGGGCGAGTGCCTATGACAAGACCTTCGATTTTAGGATTGGATAATATATTTTGATATTTTTCACATAAAATTTCACATGGGGCATATGTGTTGGTATGATTCTGAAAGTAAGCCAGATACTTGGCATCAGGCCATTTGTTGTGGTAAAGCTGTATTTGCTCATCTATGGAAGAAGCGAACTCTCCGGAGCCTGTATCAGAACAGAATGTGCAGCCGCCAAAACCTTTGCTGCCATCTCTGTTGGGACATGTAAATCCTCCGTCAATGGCCAATTTGATAGTTTTCTGGCCAAAATGATTTTTCAACCATGTATTGGCTGAATAAAATCTTTGTCCCTCAAAATGAGCAGGTATTTTTTCATTAAAAAATTCTTTCATATCGGTTTAAATCCTTTAATTGAACACTTTATTATGGTATAATGAACGCATATAATCATAACAGATTTGTTTTTTTAATACAAGCATGCAAAGGACTTAGGAAAGGAGATGCAAATTTCAGTGAAGAAGACACAGCCTCAGGGGCAGGTGATAGGAAGACAAGAATGTATGCAGCCGGCTGTGACGTCTCAGCCAAAGACGATTATCGAAAAAAATCGCTTATTGCTTCATTCTTGTTGCGGTCCATGCAGCACAGCATGCATTGAAAGGCTCATAACTGACTATAAAATAACTGTATTTTTTTACAATCCCAATATAACAGATATGGATGAGTATGAACTCCGAAAGGAGAATCAGATAAAATTTATTGATATATATAACCAAAAGGTAAATCATGAGGATCGTATAGAGTTTATTGAAGGAGAATATTTACCTGAAGAATTCTATAGAGTGGCTGATGGTCTCTATGATGAGCCGGAAGGCGGAAAAAGATGCGTAGAGTGTTTCAAGCTCAGAATGGAAAGGACGGCACAGGCGGCAGTAAAGACCGGAAATAACATTTTCGGTACGACCCTTACGGTCAGCCCTCATAAAAATTATAATCTCATATCCGCTATAGGCTGTGAGTTAGCTGAAAAATATAAATTAGAGTTTTTGGACATGGATTTCAAGAAAAAAGCAGGATTTCAGAGAAGCATTCAGATGTCCAAAGAATATGGTTTGTATAGGCAAAATTATTGCGGATGTGAGTTTTCTAAAAAATAAAGACGAACGGAGGAAGTACAATGTCACATTTAATCTTACCTGAAAACTATGACCCGATTATCGATTTGATGGAAAGCCAAAGGGCAATTAAGAAAATCAAAGATTATTTTCAACAGGAACTGGCTTATGGCCTTAATTTAAGAAGAGTTTCAGCCCCACTGTTTGTAAATCCTGCTACAGGGCTTAATGATAATTTAAACGGAGTAGAAAGAAGAGTAAATTTTACCCTTAAAGATATAAATGAATTAGAAGTGGAAGTCGTTCAGTCATTAGCCAAGTGGAAGAGGATGGCCCTGGGCAAATACGGTATACAGCCCGGACATGGCATATATACCGATATGAATGCCATAAGAAGAGATGAAGAACTGGATAATCTTCATTCCGTATACGTAGACCAGTGGGACTGGGAGAAAGTAATAACCAAAGAGCAGAGAACAGAAGAATATCTGAAAGAGACTGTAACCACCATATACAATTCAGTAAAAAACCTGGGCGATTATGTCAACAGACTTTACAGAAACATACATACAGATCTGCCTAATGAGATTTTCTTCATAACTACACAGGAACTGGAAGATATGTATCCTGAACTTTCACCTAAAGAAAGAGAAGATGCTGTTACTAAAGAACACAAAGCCGTATTTATAATGAAGATAGGAGGCAGGTTGGCATCCGGGCAGAAACATGACGGACGCTCGCCTGATTACGATGATTGGGAACTCAATGGAGACATAATACTGTGGAATGATGTTCTAAACAGAGCTTTTGAAATTTCTTCAATGGGGATAAGAGTAGACGCTGATGCCATGGCAAGACAGTTAAAAGCCGAGAATTGTCAGGAACGGGCAGAGATGGAATTTCATAAAGCTATTCTTGAGAATAGACTTCCATATACCATAGGCGGAGGTATAGGACAAAGCAGATTGTGCATGATGTTCCTCAGAAAAGCTCATATAGGTGAAGTGCAGGTTTCCGTATGGCCGGATGAAATGATCAAACAATGCGAGGAACACAATATTCATCTTTTATAAAGGTAAATTATGGTTTATGTCAATGTTGTCATAAATAATAAAAGTAAATATACCGACAGTTTATTTACCTATAAGGCGTCCGAACAGGTGCAGGTAGGAGATTTGGTGACGCTTCCCTTTGGAAATTACGACAGCCGGAAGGAAGGAATAGTATGCCAAAGAGACATACAGCCTGATTTACAGGAGGAAAAGGTAAAGGAAATAAGCGGCATATTGAAGTCTGGGCTTCTTACCGAAGAAATGGTAAAAACCGCTCTTTGGATGAAACACAGATACGGAATCAAGTATTACGATGCATTTAAATGCTTTACGATAAAGGGAAAGGCCCCCAAGGAAGGAAAAGAAAAAGAACCGTATAAAAATATCGAAGGCAGATACAAAAAGCCTGAGGCTCTGACAGAAGAGCAGTCCAAGGCTTTCAGGGCTATAGAAGAAGCCTTGGACGCTCAACTTCAGTCCAACTTTCTCATTCACGGAGTTACAGCCAGCGGTAAAACACAAGTTTATTTGGAAGCTATAGAAAAAGCTGTATCTATGGGAAAAACAGCCATAATGCTGGTGCCTGAGATTTCTCTGACAAAGCAGATCATAGAAATTTTTGCAGGCAGGTTCGGAAAGGATAATTTGGCGGTTCTGCATAGCAGGCTCACACCCAGGGAAAGATATGACGAATGGGAACGGATAAGGACCGGACGCGTTAAAATAGTCATAGGAGCCAGGATGGGAGTCTTTGCTCCTCTGAAAAATCTTGGATTGATAATAATGGATGAGGAGCATGAGTCCAGTTACAAAGCAGATATGACGCCTAAATATGAGACTGTTGATATAGCTTTGAAAAGATTGGGATATTATAAAGGCGTACTGATATTGGGAAGCGCTACGCCTTCAGTGGTTTCATATTATAGAGCCGGGCAGGGGATATATAAGCTGCTTACCCTAAAAAAGAGGTATAACAATACTCCTCTTCCGCTGGTTGAGATTGCAGATATGCGAAAAGAACTTAAAGAAGGCAACACTTCTATATTCAGCGGTCTCTTGTATGCGTCCATCGATGAGGAATTAAAAGCCGGAAGACAGGTGATATTGCTTCAGAACAGAAGAGGATATTCAAGTTTTGTTTCTTGCAGAAACTGCGGCATGGTGATGAAATGCCCGGAATGCGCCATTTCGCTTACTTATCATAAAGATAGAGAAAAACTTATCTGCCATTATTGCGGAAGAGCTTTTGACATACCGAAAAAATGTCCGGAATGCGGCAGTCCGTACATTAAATATTTCGGTATAGGAACAGAACAGGTGGAAGAGGCCGTTTCAAAATTTTTCCCCAGCGCGAAGACAGATAGGCTCGATATAGACGCTCTTAAATCACAAAAAGATTTAGACAGGATATTGGATAGCTTCGCAAAAAAAGAGACCGATATATTGGTTGGAACCCAATTGGTAGCCAAGGGTCTTGATTTTGACAACGTAGGGCTGGTAGGTATCATAGCAGCGGATGTGACGTTGAATATACCTGACTACAGGTCTTCTGAAAGAACTTTTCAGCTGATAACTCAAGCAGCAGGCAGAGCAGGCAGAGGAAAGAAACGGGGAAGAGTAATAATCCAAACTTATGAGCCTGAAGAACAAGTTATTCAATCGGCAGCAAAAAATGACTATGACAGCTTTTTTAGAAGTGAAATATCCATTAGAAAACTGATGGGATATCCTCCTTTTACAGATATTATAACGGTAAGCTTTACTGCGAAAGATGAAGCTACCGCCGTCGCTTTCGGAGAAAGATGTAAGAATTATATCGAAAAGCTTTTTTCAGCCGAGGATAAAACCGCAGTTTTGTCTCCAAAATTTGCTTCAGGATTTAAAGGCAAGGATTCAGTCAGGTTTTATATATTGATAAAATGCCCGAAAGGCAAAAGAAATGAATATATTTATTATCTTGAAAATTTTAGAAAAATTCTCATAGAGGAAAAAACGTCATGCAATATGGATATAGATGTCAATCCATATAGCGTTTACTAATAAGGGAGGTAATCATGGCACTTAGAAATGTTGTGACAGAGGGCGATGAGATATTGAGAAAGCATTGCAGGGAAGTCACGGAAGTTAATGACAGAATTAAGACAACTATGGAAGATATGGTTGAAACTATGCGCAGCCATTATGGCGTAGGTATAGCCGGCCCACAGGTTGGGGTATTGAGAAGAATGTTCGTTGCCGAACCTGAGCCGGGCAGATTATATTATATGATAAATCCTGTTATTTTGGAGCAGAGCGGCAGCCAGCTTGATGATGAAGGATGTTTAAGTGTTCCTGGTCTTATAGGAACTGTTGACAGACCTGATTATATAAAAATTGAAGCTTTGGATCTGGACGGAAAAAAGCAGATATATGAATTTGAAGGCTTTGATGCAAGAGTCATGTGCCATGAGTATGACCATCTTGACGGCATTCTTTACACGGATAAGGCAACTAACATAAGGGATGCGGCTGACGACGAGGAACAGTAAAAAGAATACGTATTAACGTATTTAAACAAAATAAATAAAAGACAATAAATAGGGGAAGAAAAGTAATGAAAACAGTTTTTATGGGAACTCCCGATTTTGCTGCAGAAATTCTGAGACAGCTTTATGAGAGCGACAATGAGGTGGCTTTGGTTTTCACTCAGCCTGACAGAGCAAAAGATCGCGGGAAAAAAGTTCAATTTTCTCCGGTGAAAGAACTGGCACAGGAGCATCAGACCAAAGTGCTTCAGCCGGAAAAACTTAAAAATGATAAAACTTCACTTGAAGAACTGAAAAACATTTCTCCGGACATAATCGTTGTGGCGGCTTACGGACAGATACTGCCCAGTGAAATATTGAATTTGCCCAAATACGGCTGTATAAATGTTCATGCTTCTCTGCTTCCTAAGCTGAGGGGTGCATCTCCCATACAGATGTCTATCGTTACAGGGGAAAAAGAGACTGGGGTTACCATAATGCAGATGGCAGAAGGTCTTGACACCGGAGACATTTTGTCATCGGAGGCAATGGAAATAGGCGAACTGAATGCAGAGCAGCTGAGTGATGCTTTGGCAAGGATGGGAGGAAAACTTTTGCTCCATACCATGGATTTAATTAAAAACGGTAATATAAATCCAATGAAACAGGATGACAGCAAAGCGACATACGCAGGTCTTATATCCAAAAAAGACGGGCAGATAGATTTCAGCAAATCACCTATAGAGATAGAGCGGCTTATAAGGGGCTTTGACCCTTGGCCGGGAGCATATTGCTTTTATGATGGAAAACCTTTAAAATTTTGGAAAGCAGTACCTTCAGAAACAAAAACTGAAGCAGAAGACGGCAGCGTTATTTCAGCCGATAAGGAAGGACTGAAAATAGCATGCGGCGGTAAGGTTCTTACTGTAACAGAGCTTCAAGCTCCAGGTAAAAAGAGGATGAGGACAGAGGATTATTTAAGAGGACACATGATAGAGAAAGGAACGCTGCTTAAATGACCGATGTTTTGAAAAGGGGGAATAAAAAATGTCATATAGCATGTCTATAATCTTTTTGCTGGCAGCCATAGTGATAACGATGGGGGCTCAGGCAAAAGTAAGTTCGAATTTTAATAAATATTCAAGGATTAAAAACCGGAGAGGCATTTCCGGCGCAGAGGCAGCCAGAATAGTTTTAGATGCCAATGGCCTTGAGGACGTTCAGATTGAACAGATAAGAGGAACTCTTACTGATCATTATGATCCAAGAAAACGTGTTCTCAGGCTTTCGCAGTCAGTATACGGAGTAGATTCGGTGGCAGCGGTAAGTGTGGCTTGCCACGAAGCAGGTCATGCTATACAGCACGCGGTTTCCTATGCACCTCTTAAGATAAGAAACAGCATAGTACCTGTAGTAAATGTAGCTTCCAGATTCAGTTGGCTGCTTATATTTATAGGCATAGGATTGCTTTATGCGGGCAACTATATCGGAGATATGATTTTCAATATCGGAGTTATCGCATTTGTTGCAGTGATAATATTTCATGCAGTTACATTACCTGTGGAATTTGATGCCAGCAGAAGGGCTTTAAAACAGATGGAAGCTCAGGGCATAATAATTGATGACGAGGACAGCGGCGCAAGAAAGGTGCTTGGAGCTGCAGCCATGACTTATGTGGCTTCTTTGGCAATGGCGGTGGCAAACCTGCTTAGAATACTCGCTTTAAGAGGCAGAGATTAAAAGAACATGTGCTGATGTCGTGCATGTAAAAAACAATATGATTAAGGTGAGGTAAAATTTTTATGGATTCGGGAAGGAGGACAGCTTTTCAAATCCTTTTGGAAGTGGAAGAAGAAAAGGCGTTTTCCAATCTTTCTTCAAATAAATATATAAAACAGAATAATCCGGAAAACCCGGCTTTTGTGAGAGAATTGGTATATGGAGTTTTATCCAATAAGCTCCTTTTGGATTACTATTTGAATTTGCTGATACCTTCAGGCATAGAGAAGGTAAAGAAGCGTGAGAAAACATTGCTTAGAATGGGGCTTTATCAGCTTAAATTCATGAAAAACATTCCTCAATATGCCGCAGTCAATGAAACTGTTTCACTGGCAAAAAGTCTTTGCAGAGGCAGAGAAGGATTCATAAACGGAGTTTTGAGGGGATATATTAAAAAGCAAGGGGAACTTCAATTGCCTTGTGATGATACAGATGAAATTTTATCTGTTAAATACTCTTTTTCGCCGTGGATAATCAAAATGTGGAAAAAACAGTACGGTCAGGAATCGACTATTAAACTGATGGAGGCATCTAATTCGAGACCGGTTTTATGTATAAGAGTAAATCTTATGAAAACGACTGTGGAGGAACTTTCGCACTTGCTGTCAGAGAAAGGAATGGTTGTAGATAAAGGCAGATATTCCGATATAGTCCTTTATGTATCAGGCAGTAATATTCTCGATCTGGAAGAATATAAAAAGGGATTGTTTTCAATACAAGATGAGACGTCCGTCTTAGCATGCCAATATCTTGAACCTAGACCGGGAGATTTAGTTATAGATACTTGCGCTTCTCCGGGCGGAAAAACATCGGCCATAGGAGAGATGATGGATAATAGAGGCAAAATTATATCTTGCGATATTTACCCTCACAAACTTGAATTAATTAAAAAACAGGCAGATAGACTGGGGATTACCATAATTGAAACAAAGTTGCTGGATGGAATAAAGGGGGATAAAGCGTTGTCAGGCAAAGCGGACAAAGTTTTGGTAGACGCGCCTTGCTCCGGTCTGGGTGTAATAAGAAAGAAGCCTGAAATAAAATACAAAGAACAAAAAGATATACAGAAGCTTATTAAAGTTCAGAGTGATATATTGAACAATGCATCATATTATGTCAAGCCAAATGGAGTTTTGTTATACAGCACATGTACAATCAACAAAGATGAAAATGATGAACAGATAGAAAAATTTATCAAAACCCATGAGGACTTTGAAATACTATATGAAAAACAATTTTTGCCTACAGATGGTCTTGATGGTTTTTTTATTTGTAAAATGATGAAAAAGGGGAAGTAAGGAGGATATATGGAGGTTGGATTTAAGTCTGACAAAGGGCTTATGCGAAGCAATAATGAAGATGCCTGCTTTGTCTTGCTCAACGATAATATATACCTTGTAGCAGACGGAGTAGGAGGAGGCAATGCAGGAGAGATTGCAAGCAGAACAGCAGTAAATGAGATAGCCAATTACATAGCTAATAATCCCATAAAACAGGCAACTAACAAGTATGCGGTGGTGAACTATCTGCAAGACTGTCTTGACAAAACCAATGAAAAGATTTTCACCCAGGCACTGAAATACGAGCAGAACAAAGGCATGACCACCACGTTGGCTGTGGTATATGCTAAGGAGGGAAGAGCTTATATAGGAAATATCGGAGATAGCAGAGTTTATTTATATAGAGACGGAGATTTGGTACAGCTTACCGAAGACCATACTTATGTCAACACTCTGCTGAAAGCAGGTATAATCTCCAAAGAGCAAGCTGAGACAGATGACAGAAAGAATGTGATCACTAAGGCTCTCGGGGCTGACAACACGGTTGAACCGGATTTTTTTCAGGTAAATATTATGAAAGATGATATTTTTCTGATATGTACAGATGGTCTTTATGATGAAGTTGACAATCAAGGGATGATAGATGTTCTTAAGGAAAATAAGTCCATGTCTGATGTTTGCAATAAAATGATTGAAAAAGCCAATAGCAATGGCGGACATGATAATATAACGGTTATATGCCTTAGAGTAACGGAGGAAGATATTCATGAGTAACAGATTATTAGTAGGAAGATATGAGCTTATAGAAAAGATTGGCGAAGGGGGAATGGCTATCGTCTACAAAGCGAAAGACAGACTTCTGAACAGATATGTGGCAATTAAAATTCTGCGTCCTGAATTTGTTAAAGATGAAAAATTTATCGAAAATTTCAGGAAGGAATCTCAGGCTGCAGCAGGTCTTTCTCATCCGAATATTGTAAACGTTTATGACGTAGGCCAGGAAGGCAATATTCATTTTATAGTGATGGAACTCATAGACGGCAAGAGCCTTAGCCAGGTCATTGAAGAAGAAGGAAGGCTGGACTATAAAGAGGCTATCAGCATAACCAAACAGGTGGCATCCGCTCTGAGCCTTGCTCACAAGAATCAGATAATACATAGGGATGTCAAGCCTCATAATATATTGATTACCAGCTCAGGAACCGCCAAATTGGCAGATTTCGGTATCGCTATGGCAGTGAGCAAAGAGAGCATAGCTGAGGGAAAAGAAAAGATAATGGGTTCTGTACACTATTTCTCGCCTGAACAGGCAAGAGGCGCTTATGTAGATGAGCGTTCAGATATCTATTCTCTTGGCATCGTACTGTATGAAATGCTTACAGGAAAAGTCCCTTTCGACGGCGACAATCCAATAAGCATCGCTTTGATGCATATCAATGATCCACTGCCTCCGGTTTCCAAGGAAGTGCCGGGCATACCGCCTCAACTGGAGAAAATCATAGCAAAGGCCACTGACAAATATCAGACCAATAGATATGCGTCTGCTGATGAAATGATAGAGGACTTGGATAACATAGACTTCATCCTGTCTCTTATACACATCTGACGCTGCCGACGAATAGAGA
>ERZ1503895.421-NODE-421-length-10545-cov-5.807912_pt1 | contig 10545 bp, 9 predicted proteins | sample MGYA00572422_ERZ1503895 | MGnify/ENA primary metagenome ERZ1503895 (study PRJEB39906, sample SAMEA3182112) | gut metagenome | biome: human; feature: gut; material: Stool; isolation source: human stools | place: Canada | collected 2013-05-06 ...
GTTCTACAAAACAAAAGTACGAAAACAAGATAAAACATAAAATATAAAATGAATTAATTAGAATTAAAAAGAAATAATAAGTTGGATAAGTAGTTTTGAATCAGACAGTAATATGGTTTCGTATAGATATGGTTATGGCATAGTGGTGGCTAACGGGTGTTTCCGTCGATGTTCTACGAGATTATCGTTTTTCGGCTCTGTCGGCGACCACTAAGAACAGACCCTCTCTCAAGTACCAAACATTACAATGATGAATACTGAGATGAAGGATAAAGATAGGTATCATTATAGAATGATAGTTCTTCAAATGGTATATCCTTGAATACAGATTCACCATCTAATTCTTTATCATTACCTACTGTTGTATTGTAATTAGGTAATGATTGGATAGATATATCCATATTCTCTATCTTTTCCTTAAACTGTTCTGCCTTAACATACATATAGATGTCTTCGCTTACCGAACCAACCGCTTTAGCCATCTCGCCGGCGAACTCAGCATACATATCCCGTACCTCATTAAAACCTGACTTTTTGTCAGGAGCGGTATTGTTATAGGATTTCATTCTCCTACTTACCCTACCACAGACCCCGGCAACGGACGTCCCCACCTCAGCACAGCAGGCTTCCGCATCAGCCATGCCTGCCTTTACCGTGGCTACCTTCTCCTTGCTCCACCCACTAACCTTGTCGTATGATTGTTTAAGACAGTTTAAGAACATGTCCATTCTTCGCTTCTTGTCTTCTGCTATGATAGCGCGATAGTACTTCCTTATAATTTGGTTTTGTGTACTTCGCTCATATCCGTCCCAGAAGTCTTTGTGCGCTTCTTTAGCCATAACAGAGGCCAATGACCTTGCTTCTTCTTCTTTTGTCTTTTTACGATCTATGCCAAGGATTTCGCCATCTTCGGAAACAACTTCTTCTGCATTCAGGAAACGTAGGATATGAGTATTGTCTTTTAAGAAGAAATTGAAATCGTCTTTCTTACTCACTTTTTCTTTTTCTCCTTTCTCTATATCCTTCTCTCCAAAATACCATCTGTTTGTTGCTCCTTTTTTATACAAGGTCCAGGTATTTGCTATTTGCCAGAAAACTGCTCCGTGCCTATATACCGCAATCAGCTTACCTATTGGGTAGTTATGTTCGTTTGCTTCAATGTAAGCACGAGGATTATCTACGTATGTTATAAATTGTATGTTTTCGAACCTTTTTACGAGCTTGTCTTGTATCGCCACACTGACAATCTCTTTCGCTTTTGTTAGTCCTACATTCAAGTACAAGGCAATTGTTTTATTACTTATCGTCGAATCAATTAATCCATAATACGAGTGGCTTCCGTCTACGACCTCAGCCTGAGAGTTTGTCTCTCCACTGTTCAGTACAGATTCATTGTTTCTGACTAAATTAACAAACATCGCCTCTCTTATCCTGTCAAGGACTTTTTCATGGTTTGTTATTTCATTTTTCTTTATCTTAATTAAAATCCTATTCTTTGGAATATTTACTTTCCCGCACCCAAGAGTAAGTTGTACGCCATTAACACGATACCTTCTTGCAACGAACGTACTATCCGTCATACGGAACAGTTCGTCAAACATCGGATGTCCTGTCATGTTCTTGAATTTCGAATACCCGATTCCAAGTTTATGAAGAAGATCTTTCTGGTTTTTGAATCTTATTCTCGAATCCCGGCGGGAGATTTTTATCATACAGTATAAAGCATACAATTCCATGAACAGCGGATCATCTGACCACTGTTCTAAAAGTCTGAGACTTATGTTAATATTTCTACCTAATTGTAGCTTCATAATTTGTAACAAAAAAAAATCGGATGGATTTTTGGGGATATCCATCCGATTCATGTCTTTTTTAGTTCGGAAAACTCCAAAATCCCGTTACAGATAAGAATTAATCCAAGTAGAACAACAAGACACTTAATATTTTATATTCTTATTGTTTTATTTGAATTGATCTCTTGTCTGCAACGCGCTACAAATGTAGAAAAAAAATTCAAGAATCAAACAATAAGAACTTATTTTTTTAATGTTACAGTGCAAATATCGGGACAAATTCTGAATCCATTGTCATAAAATACGTTAATTTTAAATTTATAAATCTTTAATCCTTATCTTTGTATCAAAACAATAATCTCATGAAAGAAAGTGATAATAAAGATGTTAGTAATAGGGCTTATAGGCTTTTAGTGCCTTATTCCAATACGGTAGATATGGCTAAGAAGATACTTCTGTTTTATAACGGATACCTAATGTCCTCCGGTAATGAGAAGAATGTCATAGATGCGAGGCACTTAAATCTTCTTGCTTATTATTTTGTGTTTGGATATTCGTATGAGACGAAGAAGAAGTTTTCTCATTGTTTCAGTACCGATCTTCAATATGTATCAGTTTTGGATACGGAGATGAAGAAGCGTGGTATTTTGATTGACCGTGAAGGGAATTACAGGACAAGGTGTTTGTGCTCGGATATAGAGAACATGCGCCGTCTTTTTGTATTGGAAGGTTTAAGAGATCAATGTGCGTTGGTTTCTTTGTTTTACAGAAAGAAAACTTTTGAAGCCGATGCCGAAGAATGATTTCCCTATATCATTTGAGTCACATATTATAGATGATGTGATGGATAAGACCGGGGGCGTTTACGACCGAAACCAAATACGTGACGTTTTCAGAGCCAGTATTTCTTATGCCAATAACTTATGTACGTACACAGATAACGTGTCTGTATCGTTCCCGTATGTGGGTGATATGGTTTGTAACCTTCATGAGATGGAGAGGCGCAAACATAACCTTGAGCGTCTTAAATCCAAGGTAGAAAAATTATCTAAGTATCAGGAAAAAGAACTTAAGTGCCTTGATATTAAGATAAGGATGATAAAGGATGCTTATGACTCAGGTGAGATAAAAAGTGGGGATATGTTGATAAAACACAACAAATTATCTATCTTTAAATCTCGTAAAGGTCATAGTTTTAGTGAAATACAAAATATTCAAGAACAGGAATTTAATAGATAAGTCATGAAAAAGATTTTGCAAGCGGAAGTTATATACGATGCTTTTATGGATACGATATTAAAAAAACTTCCAAGAAAAAAAGAGGATTATCCTGATTGGTACAAAGAACGTCTTGAAAAGTGTGAAGGATGTAAATTCAACACTAAGAACGTTCCTAACTCTATGTTGCCTCTTTCTTTGTATGTAAGCAAGAAAATAGGTAAAAATCGTTGTTCGGTATGTACGTGCTTCATCAAGCAAAAGGCCTGGAGCAAGACAGAGGAGTGTGCGCTTGGGGAGGGGCTTCCCCGTCCTTCGTGGATGGACCGTCAGTATTCTATTGATTTTTATGATGAGAAGTCAAGATGGAACAGATTAGAGCTTATTACAATGGATTCTGATGAGTTTAATGTTATTTCTACAGATGACAAGCAATATAACATTGACCTATCTAAAGACGGTAAATCATTTGAAATCATTTTTGAACCGGTAGAGAAAGGAAACAGTATAAAGTTTTCATTCGTTCTTGAGTCGAAGCATGATATGAAGATAACAGCATCAGAGACATCTTGTGGTTGTACGTCATCTAATTTGAATATCATAGACTCCCGTCACTTTAAGTTCAATATAGAGATACATACATCAGGATTTGGAATAGGAAGATTCGTAAAACATATGACCGTTCACTATCAAAAAGATGGGTCTCAAAAAGAGGAATCGATTCCGTTTAATTTTGAAGGTACTATAATTCAAAAAAGTTAAGTTATGGGCGGCTGTGGTAAAGCAAGGCATTTACAATGCGAGGATAAAAGGAAGTCCTTATTTTCTATGTTGCAGGCATCTTGTGACGATCTACCTGATTATTCTGCCGGAGACATTCTCTATGCTGTACTTAGATCTTTTGCAAAGAAAAGAGGATTGTCCGTTTCTTTTTTAAGGACGTTGACAGACGGCGAGCTTTTTGAAGTGGCTGATTATAATTTATCAATGGAGTTGATGGACGTTATTATTCATGATAGAAAGGTTATTGACAATGAAGAAGATTGATTTTGATTCAGATATAAAGCATCTTATTTCTTATTACAACCATTTACTGTTTGCGCAAGACAAGGTGGGAGAGGAGATGGAAGAGCTAACTAAGGATATCATTAGGAAGAAGGATGAGGAAAACGACATAGAGTTAGAAGACTTTATTGATTTGGAGGAAAAGTCGTTTATGACCAACTTGTATCAACAAGAGATGCTGAAAGTATCTTCTTCTATAAAGGCAGTTTACAGGTTATCTATTAACGCCGGTCATGATCTCAATGTAGATGATGACAGTAAGAAGGTTCTTGATAGGATAGTAAACGACGGAGAATCAGATTTTATTATGTACGTTGACAATAATACTGATTCTGTTATGTTCAAGGAAGAATCTGTTGAGGAAGGAATAAAAAACATGTGCAAGTATCGTGTTGATCCATCTTCTCTTGAAGACAGGTTTAATATGCTTAAGTCTCAGTATGAGTCTTTTTTAAAAATTATCAACAATGAAAGCAAGAAAGCCGACTAATGATGATGTCTCTTACGTAGATTGGAAACTTATTGTGTTAAGGGATCAGATAGATAAGGCTGAACGTTATCTATCTGAAAATCCTTGGGATAAAATAGAAGATTCCGATAAGAGGGAGAAGGAATTTAGGTTTCAAAAAAGCTTGTCTGATAGCTTAATGCAATGGACTGAATCTTATATTAAGATGTGTGGGATAATGGATGTCTATAATCAGCTTGAGGCTGCCAAAAACAAAAAAAGCCTAAAAGGAGGACAAACAGTATCAGGTATTCAGTCTTTTGTTAAGAATGAAGCTAAGAACAAGCTCGATAAATAGTTTTGTCGTGAATATTAACAGTAAAGAACTTTATATAAATATGGGTAAAGATATTCCGTTATGGAATGACCTTTATTCTTATGAAGAGCAAGATGATGATGTCAAGCAATTCTGGGAGAATGAGGCTATGAAACTCCTTAACGGTGTTACCATAAATGGGGTGTTTATCCATCCTTGGCTATACTGGCATATCAATTTCTGGAAGATGATGATTGACGTAGGAGAAGATCGTATTCCAGGAAATTCACAGCTTCGTGATAATGAATGGATGTTTGCCGAATTTCTAAAGCAGGCTGAAGAAGAGAATAAAGGAATATTCATGTTCGGGTGCCGTCGTTTTGGGAAAGCCCTTCTTGATTCTGAGATACTTTATCTTGAGGACCGGGAAAAGATGATAGGAAATATTGTTGTAGGGGATAAGATATATGACGATAAAGGTAATTTGGTAGAGGTCGTAGGTGTCTACCCTCAAGGGAAAGTAACCACCTACAGAGTCGTATTCGAAGACGGTCGTAACGTTATTTGTTGCGGAAATCACCAATGGCGTGTCAATCATGGCGGAAAATGGCATGTTAGGAGTCTTAGATCCATAGCCGGATTAGATTATAAGAGTATGTCTATTCCAGTAGGTGAGGCCCTGAACTACCCTACGGCAAAGCTGCCGGTTCCGCCGTCAGCCTACGCCTCGATGCTGGCGGCTTATCTCGGTGGCTATGGAGGGGATATGTTTTTTGATAAATACGTTTGTAAGAAGTTTTTAAGATCGTCCATAGATCAAAAGAAAGATTTTATAGAAAACTTCATTCGTTCTTTCAGAAACGTAGTAACCGGAGAAGAAGAGCTTACGTTGTCTCATATTGACATGGATGTCATAAATTTTGTACAACGTATGTTTTGGGCTTCAGGTTGGTATGCTAAATTGGAGGGGAATAAACTTATACTATCAAGGAATCGTAAGGAATTAAAAATAAGATCCATATCGATATACGGAAAGGAGCATGCCACTTGTATAACCGTTGATAATGATTCTCATTTATTTTTGACCACCAATTACATCGTTACTCATAATACGGCCATAATGAGTTCTCTTCTGGCTCGTAATGCTACAATGACGTACAATTTGACGCATAATGTTATTGGAGCAAGTAAAGAAGACCTTGCCAATATGGGAGAGTATCTTGAGTTTGGACTTGATAATCTTCCTCCTTATCTTACTATAAACAGGACTGGTAACGACTGGACTAAAGAAGTTGTTTTAGGTACAAGAAACATCAATAATCAACGTGATGTTCATGCCAGAATAAGAATCACCAACGTTGATGATGGAAAGACACGAGGCTCATTGAAGACCGCAGGCGGAACTCCATATACGTCTATATATGATGAGGTAGGTAAATTCCCGGTGCTTGGGGCATGGCTTGCCGGTAGGCCAGCTCATATGATGCATGGTAGAATGAGGGGCGTTTGTTTGATGGCGGGAACTGGCGGTAATGTAGAAAAGTCTCAAGATGCCCAGAAAATCATGAACTCTCCGGACGAATATGGATTCATTATAATGAATTATGATATTCTAAATAAGAGAGTTATTAAACCAACATGGCGTATATGTAAATCTGGATGCTTTGTTCCGGCCCAGATGTCTCATGCTTATGAAAAGAAAGAAACGACTCTTGATAAGTATCTTGGAGTAGAGAATGCTCCCGGTCTTAAGAAGATAAAAATAAAAGTTTCAGACTTTGATAAAAATACTGGAATAATAAAATCACGTCTTGACGAACTTGTCAAAAAGGATAGAGCTTTATACGTCCAGGAACGAATGGCATTCCCTTTGTCTATAGATGATTGTTTCCTTAATACGAACGTAAATAGGTTCCCTGTAGAAGATGCGTTGAAGCACAAAAGCCGTCTTCTTGAAGAAGGTAGGCCTGGTAAAACAGTGGATATTTATCAGATAGACGGCATGAAAATGGGGTATAATTTTAGTGATAAGCAGCTTGCTGATTATCCGTTTCAAGGTGGTAACATAGATTCTCCTGTTGTTATATATGAGGATCCACCAGAAGAAGGAGGTGTTTTTGATTACACTTATGTCTCATCGCTTGACCCCTATAAATCTGACAAGGCTGATACTGATTCTGTTGGTTCGTTTTATGTACTTAAAAGATATGTAAAAATCAACGATCCATTTGCTTATTGCATAGTAGCATCATACGCATCACGTCCTCCATCTTCCGATGATTTTTGTAGGAATTGTGAAATACTTCAAGAAGCGTATGGGGCCAAGTGTCTTATGGAGAATGCCGACCGAATGTATGAATTTTATCTTACGAGACGAAATAAGCAGCTTATGTTGCTGGAAGATGGCGAACGTCTTGCCGGTAAGATTATCCGTGCCGGAGCCCGTCAGAACAATAAGCTCGGTTTGGCTCCTACGGTTCCCAATCAGCGTATGCTTTTCAATACCGTTATTCAATATTGTTGGGAGGATGTTGTTGTTGGGTATGATGATGATGGTAATGAAATAACACAGAAAGGTATTTACCGTATCCCTGATATAGAACTTCTTGATGAGATCATAGCCTTCGGCCCCGGGACCAACACCGACCGTATCATAGCCTTCGGCCACGCTCTTCTTCTGGCTAAGTATTATGATGATATGGGTTACATGCCTGAAAGTACGACTCAGAAGGAGAATCAAAAGAAGAGAGAGCGCAAGAAGATAGAACAGGTCAAAGGATTTACGGTAAGAAGACATAACCCTTATAAAATGAGGTGACGAGAACAAATTCCTTATCTTTGTGAAAAATAGGATAATAGGATGGAATATTTCAATAGAGATCAGGCTTTTCCGGCCAGAGGAGTATTTTCAGGTTTGCCGGTACAGGCGATACCTACCAAGAGAAAAACCAAGGAGTGGTTTAAAGCCACTATGGATTCTCTTGAATTGATTGGTTTGAAGCAGCTTGATGAGAACCAGAAGTTCAAGGATTTTTATAGAATGATGGAAGGTAAGTTATCCTTTATGGAGCTGAAAGACGTAATTCCTTATCTTAAGGATGTTCAGTCTATAAGGGACAATGTAAATATTCCATCATTCTTACGTCATTATGATATAATAGGTACGATCGTAAACGCTTTTGTAGGATGGTTGGGCAACCTTTCTGACAAGTATAATGTAGTTGGATTGGACGAATCTGAAGTGAATCAGTATTCTGCCACGAAGGAGAATCTCCTTCATAATTACATTAAAGAGGAATTGGACAGAAGGGTTAGGCAAGAATTGTTAAATAGGGGATTGGATCCGGATTATAATAATTTTGCAAGCGAAGAAGAAAAGCAGGCTTATGCTCAACAGATACAAGAGGTGAAAGCATCTATGACCCCTCCTGAGATAGAGAATTTCATGAATACAAAATGGAAGACTGCCGAGGTTATATGGGGTTCTCATACGCTTGAAGCAGACAGGGGGCGTTTTTACATGGATGAGATAGACACCGAGAATTTCATCGACTATCTTCTTACCGGTCGTTGTTTTAGAAACTATCATGTAGGATACGACTATTATAAGCCGGAGAGATGGTCTCCGTTGAATACGTTTTATTCTAAGACATTAGATAGCAAGTATCCGCAGTACGGTGATTATATTGGTCGTGTTCATTATTATACTGCCAATGATATTATAGTAAGGTGGGGGCATCTTCTTACGGCAAAAGACAAGCAAAAGCTTATAGGAGGTGCTGATAATTTCAATGGTACTTATAACAATGGTGATAATGGAAGCTATGTAAGTTTATCCAAATCGGCGAGTGTAGGGATGTTATATCAGAATAAGGTAATACCTTGGAAAGGATATAATGATTATGCTTCTATAAAAGCTTATGAGGATTATTACGGTATTCCAGCCGGCACATATACCGGATACGATAGTAATGGCAACGAATATCACAGAACCAGATTCATGCCAAATTTAGAGCATGGTAATTATTATAACCGTGCCCAGAGTTTAAGCGACGAGCATGTTCGTAGTGATTTGTATCAGGTAACTGAATCATATTGGGTATCCCCGGCTCAGGTGTATGTAATTACCTACCAAACTGAAACCGGATTAGTAACTACCGAAATGGTAACCGACGAGCTTCTTCAGGACTTTTTACAGGAAAATGGTATTAAGAAAATTACCAGAACCATGAGTAAGGGAATGGAGAACCCGGAGATTAATACCTATTTCGTAGATTACGTTCCACAGGTAAGGTACGGGGTTAAAATAAGTGGAGGTGCCCTCGCTCAGGACAACCTGTATCTGGATGGAGAACCTATCGATCACCAGATAAAAGGGGATAGCAACATCTATGACTTTGTTTTACCTGTTGCCGGATATATCGGTACTTCTATGGCTAACAGGATTCAGCCATATCAAATATTCTATAATTTCTCCATAAACCAGATAAACAATATTCTTGAAAAGGAGATCGGTAAATTCTTCTTAGGAGATATAAATCTGGTTCCGAGTGAATACAAGGATTTGGGTGAAGATGTGGCTGATATATGGGCAAACCTTCTTGATGTAGCTAAGTCTGTAGGTGCTCTTACATTAGATACCTCATCTCAAAACACGAAAGGTGGTGTCCCTTTCAACCAGTTTGCTGTCTATGATTTGTCCCAGACAGAGCAACTTAAAACAAGAATGGAACTTGCTGAATGGTCGAGGATGAAATGTTTTGAAATGGTTGGTATCACGCCTCAAGTAATTAACGGCCCCAACAGGTATGAGACCGCCACCGGGGTCCAGCAGGGCGTTACAGCATCTATGTTACAAACACAGATATACTTTGATAACTTCGGTTACTTCAAGAAACGCGCTTTGGATCTTCATCTGGCTGTTGCTCAACAATGTCAGGAAGAAGGAAAGGATATTTCTGTAATGTACACAAAAAGTGATCTTACCAGAGCGTTTTTATCTATAGGAACCGACGGTCTTAGTCTAAGGCATCTTGGTGTTCAGGCATTATCTAATTCCAAGAAAAGGGATGAGCTTGAGAAATTTAAAACTTTCATGTTGCAGCTAAATACAGCCGGAGGCGATATTTACGATCTTGCATCTATCTTCACATCAGATTCTATGGTGGAACTTATACAGAATGCAAGGAATACTCGCGCATACAACGAGCGTCAGATGCAGCAGCAACAACAGAATCAGATGCAGCTTAACCAGCAACAGATACAAGCTGAAGCTGCTGAGAAGGATAAGCAACGTCAGCATGAACTTGCTTTGGAAGACAAGAAAGGTCAATACAGGATACTTCAAGAGAAGATTCAGGCGGCAGGCAGGGCGGCAGACGCCAAGAGCGACGCCACCTCCCTCAACTTCCTGGCCTGTCTCTTATACACATCTGACGCTGCCGACGAATAGAGAGGATAAGAAAATTGAAAACGATTCCAAACTTCATGATGATGAAATGAGAATGAAAATGGAAGAGTTAAAATTAAAATCCAAAGAGCTTGCTCAACGAGCGAGGGAAGATGCCACCAAAAGGTATGTAGCCGGAATCAATAAGAATTAAGGATTAAACATCCCCAAATTTCATTAGAAAATCTCTAATAAAATTTGGGGATGTTTAATTTTTAGTGAAGATTAAACACTTATAAGTCTGTCTCTTATACAC
>ERZ1503895.460-NODE-460-length-9954-cov-3.740479_pt1 | contig 9954 bp, 9 predicted proteins | sample MGYA00572422_ERZ1503895 | MGnify/ENA primary metagenome ERZ1503895 (study PRJEB39906, sample SAMEA3182112) | gut metagenome | biome: human; feature: gut; material: Stool; isolation source: human stools | place: Canada | collected 2013-05-06 ...
TCACAGATTATCCCCTTATACTTGATATCAGGGCTTCCAATCTGTGAGAATTCCGCATAATCTGTGGTGACTTTTTATTATTTGTATCCGCCAGCCTTGGCTATGCGTTTCGGGATTTCCGTGTTGTCCATCTTACCCACGAACAGCTTGGAGCCTGCACCTACTGCGAATACCGGCACATATCCGGCTGTATGGCCACCGCTGGTCCAGCCTACCATGGCAATCTGGCTCATTACCTTCTTGGCGGCAACGGCCAGGGGCTCAGTCTTGGCATAAAGACTTTCCTCAAACACTACATGCTTGTTTACGAATGATTCTTCGTAAGCATCACGCAGCATCTTCTCCTGCTCCCAGTTCACCGGCAGTTCCTTCCAGAAACCCATCTTTTCTGCCAGGAATTCCTTCATTTCCGGCCAGTTGATAACCTTGCGCATCTTGCGTAAGTCCGTGATGGAACGTGAAAGGATATCCTGAGACTGCTTCTGCTTGGCAAGGGCTTTCAGTTGAAGCTCGTACTTACCGGTACCCAGCCCCAGACCACCGGTTTCATGGTCGGCTGTTACCACAATCAGCGTTTCTTTGGGATGCTTCTTATAGAACTCGTAAGCCACCTTGATGGCGTTGTCCATATCCACCACTTCCTCAAAGACTGTGGCGGGGTCGTTTCCGTGGCAGGCCCCGTCAATCTTTCCACCTTCAACCATCAGGAAGAAACCCTTGTTACTGCCTTTGGTCAGGAAAGAGATGGCGCTTTCGGTAATTTCGGCCAGCGTCAGGTCGCCTTCCTGGCGGTCGATGGCATAGGGCAGGCAAGAAGGCTCTGCCCCTTCTTTCTGGATAAGAATCATCTTGTCCGCCTGGACAGACTTCGACTTATATTCGTCAAGGCCTCTTGCAACGGTATAACCGGCTTCTTCAAAGATAGGGAAGATGCTCGGAGCCTCTTTCTTGTCGGCAGTGGTAGTCGGTTTCAAGAAACCACCGCCTGCATAGAAGTCGAAACCGGCTTTCGGCAGGTCGAGGGCTATCTCGTAATACATACCACGGTCCGGCTGGTGGGCATAGAATGCAGCGGGAGTAGCATGGTCTACGCTGACGCTGGTAGTTACCCCAACTTTCTTACCGGACTTTTTGGCTCTCTCGGCCACACTCTGGAGCACACTCTTGTTATCGTCCATACCGATGGCGCCGTTATAGGTCTTTGCACCGGTAGCCAGGGCTGTTCCGGCAGCAGAAGAGTCAGTCACCGAGTTGGTGGCAGAAAAGGTAGTTGCCATGCTGGCAACCGGGAAAGAAGTGAACAGCAAAGGCTTTACACCGATGCGCCCTTCTTGTTCGGCCAGATACATCTCCGTACCGTTCACCTGGTTCACACCCATTCCATCACCGATGAAATAAAACACGTACTTCGCCTGCTGGGCATAGGCCATGCCGCTGGTCAGCAGTACAAAGAACAACACATACATTAATCGTTTCATAAGCAGTTCTTATTTAAAGTTATTCGGAAAATTGCCTTTATTGTTTTTAACCGAGTAACAAAGATAGCAATTTTAAAGGATTCGGAAAACATTTCGCCCCTACAAATACATTACATATTTGCAGGGGCGAAACCACATCCGGACTCCGGGAAGCCGGAACCGGGAAATATTACAGCGATATTACTTCTTCAGAATATCCATCGTGTCCGAAGCAATCATCAGTTCCTCGTCAGTGGGGATTACCACCACCTTCACCTGAGAATCTTCGGTAGAGATAACCATTTCTTCACCGCGTACTTTGTTCTTCTCGGCATCCAGCTTTATGCCCATGAATTCCAGGCCTTCACATGCACCCCAGCGGGCACTTGCCTGATTCTCGCCGACACCACCGGTAAATACCACGATATCCACACCACCCAAAGCAGCGGCATAGGCACCGATATATTTCTTGATGCGGTAGAAGTACATTTCTTCAGCCAGAACAGCCTTCGGATTGCCGGCAGCTACGGCATTTTCCAGGTCGCGCATGTCACTGGATTCACCGAAGATACCCAGCACACCGCTCTTCTTGTTCAGCAGGTTGGAGATGCCGTTGGCATCCAGACCCTCTTTCTCCATGATGAAGGAAACGGCACCGGCATCAATATCACCACTGCGGGTACCCATCATCAGACCTTCCAGCGGGGTCAAGCCCATGCTGGTGTCTACACACTTACCGTCCTTGATGGCAGTAATGGAACCACCGTTGCCAATGTGGCAAGTGATGATTTTCTTTCCTTCCGGCTCTACACCCAGGAACTCGCAGACGCGCTGCGATACGTAGCGGTGTGAGGTTCCGTGGAAACCATAACGGCGTACGCCGTACTTTTCATAAAGTTCGTAAGGCACGGCATACAGATAGGCATGCTTCGGCATGGTCTGGTGGAAAGCCGTATCGAACACACCAATCTGCGGAACATTAGGCAGAATGGCAGATATTGCATTTACACCCTTCAGGTTAGCAGGATTGTGGAGCGGAGCCAGGTCGTTGCAGGCAGTGAAGGCGGCAAGCACTTCCGGCGTCAGCCGTACAGACTCGCTGAACTTTTCGCCTCCATGCACCATACGGTGACCTACGGCATTGATTTCGTCCAAAGACTTGATGGCTCCATATTCAGGGCTTGTCAAAGTGTTCAGGATAAATTCCACACCTACGGTATGCTCTGGAATGTCCTTCTCAAGAACTTTCTTCTCGCCACTGGGCAAGGTGAACTTCAGGAAAGAGTCCTTCAAACCAATTTTTTCGATACCACCCTGGGCGATAACTTCTTTCCGGTCCATATCAAACAATTTGTATTTGATGGACGAGCTACCGCAGTTCAATACTAAGATTTTCATACTATATATCAGATTTAAAAGTTATTCAGCATTCTTTTTGGCAGCAATGGCCTGATTGGCAGTGATGGCAATCATGCGATACACATCCTCGATGGAGCAACCGCGTGAAAGGTCGTTCACCGGACGGGCGATACCTTGTAGGATAGGTCCTACGGCATCAGCATGTCCCAGACGTTGCACCAGTTTGTAGGAGATGTTGCCCACTTCGAGGCTGGGGACAACCAATACGTTAGCATGTCCGGCGATAGAAGAACCCGGAGCCTTGCTTGCACCTACTTCCGGCACCAAAGCTGCATCGGCCTGCAACTCACCGTCGATGGCAATATCGGGAGCCATCTCCTTGGCAATCTTCAATGCCTCGACCACTTTATCCACCACTTCGTGCTTGGCAGAGCCCTTGGTAGAGAAGCTCAGCATGGCAACTTTCGGGTCGAGACCGGCAACTGCCTGGGCTGTACGTGCCGTACATACGGCAATCTGTGCCAATTGTTCTGCATCGGGCACCGGAGTCACAGCCACGTCACCCATCACCAGGATACCGTTCTTTCCATATTCAGGAGCATGTGTCAGCAGCAGCATGGCACCCGAAACGCAAGTGATGCCCGGGGAAGTCTTGATAATCTGCAAAGCAGGGCGAAGTACATTACCCGTAGTGTTGCGTGCACCTGCCAACTGGCCGTCAGCGTCGCCGTTCTTTATAATCAGGCAGCCCAGATAAAGCGGATCGACAACCAACTTGCGAGCCTCTTCGATGGTCATGCCTTTCTTTTTGCGGAGCTCGCAAAGCAGTTGGGCATATTCTTCTTTCTTAGGATGGTCTTCCGGGTCGATAATGGTAGCTTTGTTTATATTTCCCAGCCCCCACTCTTTAGCACAAGCCTCTATCTCGGCAGGTTTTCCAAGGATAATCAAGTCGGCTACTCCGTCAGTCAGGATTTGATTGGCAGCTTTCAGTGTACGCTCTTCCGTACCCTCGGGAAGAACAATTCGTTGGCGGTTTGCTTTGGCACGCTCAACAATTTCGTTAATTAATCTTTGCATGATATTTTAATTGTCTATTAAGAATCGGCAGTATGTGTTATTCACGCCGCAAAAGTACACAATTTTGCAATATCTACATTGCAAACATCGGTCTTTTTACCGTTCAGACCATAATTATTATAATATTTAACATTAGGTATTCCCAGCATTCATGTGTACGCACACGTGCCCCTCTGCAACAAACAATTACCCGTCCGGCAGGAACAACCCGCCCGACTCTACAAACGACATAAAAAAAATCAGGATACAACGATAACAAGCAATACATAGAATACCTACCTTTGCAGCGTTTTCAACGTATAACAATAGGTATTATAATAATATGATTCGTCAATGTGCCATCCTTTTCGGATGCTTAGCTTTGGGTGAACTGATTGTTTTCTTTACGGGTATCAAGTTACCTTCCAGCATCATCGGTATGCTGTTGCTCACCCTATTCTTGAAATTGGGTTGGATTAAACTGCACTGGGTGCAGGGTATGTCCGACTTCCTGGTTGCCAACCTGGGCTTCTTCTTCGTACCGCCCGGTGTAGCTCTCATGCTTTACTTCGATGTCATCGCCTCCGAGTTCTGGCCGATAGTGACCGCTTCCATAATCAGCACCCTGCTGGTGATTGTAGTCACCGGATGGGTTCATCAACTAACACGTAAAATCAAATGAACTTTTTAGAAAACGAATTTTTCCTATTGGCTGTCACCTTCGGGATTTTCTTTCTGGCCAAACTCCTGCAGAAAAAGACCGGCATCATGTTGCTGAACCCCATCCTGCTGACAATTGCCATCCTCATTGTCTTCCTGAAGATGACACATATCAGTTATGAGACCTACAATGAAGGAGGACATCTGATAGAATTCTGGCTGAAACCCGCTGTTGTGGCCCTGGGAGTCCCCCTATACCTCCAATTGGAAACGATTAAGAAACAGCTGCTCCCCATCATGCTGTCACAACTTGCCGGCTGCATTGTGGGAGTTATCTCTGTCGTGCTGATAGCTAAATTGATGGGGGCTTCCGACGAGATTATCTACTCCCTGGCGCCCAAGTCGGTCACTACGCCGATAGCCATGGAAGTAACCAAGTCGCTGGGCGGCATTCCCTCACTTACCGCCGCCGTAGTGGTCTGTGTAGGCTTGCTGGGAGGAATACTGGGCTTCAAGACCATGAAACTGACCCACATCGGCAGTCCTATGGCACAAGGCCTTTCCTTGGGAGCCGCCGCCCACGCGGTAGGAACTTCCACAGCCATGGACATCAGCCGCAAATACGGCGCATTCGCCAGCCTCGGCCTGACCCTGAACGGTATTTTCACTGCATTGCTGACCCCAACTATTCTGCGATTATTAGGGCTACTCTAACAAAATCTTCTTATTTTTGTTATCTATAATCATAACCAACTAAAAACAACGTATGATTTCATTTAAAGATATCGAATTACAAGACAAAGAACTGATTACTTCCTATACACAGAACAGTCCGCGACGGAATTGTGACCTCTCATTCTCCAACCTATGCAGCTGGCGTTTTCTATACAATACAAAGTTTGCCATCATGGACGGCTTCCTCCTGCTGAAATTCTGGGCAAACGACGAACTGGTGTACATGATGCCGATAGGTAACGGAGATTTGACAAAAGTACTGGACGCACTGGTCGAAGACGCACACCGGGAAGGGGAACCTTTCTGCCTGCTGGGAATATGTTCGGGCATGTGCTCGGAACTGGAAGCCTTCATGCCCGGAAAATTCCAGTTCACAGCAGACTGGGACTATGCCGATTACCTCTATCTGCGTACAGACCTCGCCACGCTTGCCGGAAAGAAATTCCAGTCCAAACGGAATCATGTCAACAAATTCAAACGCACCTATAATTACGAATATACTCCCATCACTCCCGACCGCATCCAGGAATGTCTGGACCTGGAAGCCGAATGGTGTAAGGCCAACAATTGCGACCAGCATGAAGGAACGGGCAACGAACGTCGCGCACTGGTCTACGCCCTCCACAATTTTGAAGAACTGGGATTGACCGGAGGCATCCTGCATGTAGACGGCAAAATTGCCGCCTTCACTTTCGGAATGCCCATCAACCAAGATACCTTCGGAGTACATGTGGAAAAGGCCGACACCAGCATAGACGGAGCGTACGCAATGATTAACTATGAATTTGCCAACCATATCCCCGAACAATATGTCTACCTCAACCGTGAAGAGGATTTGGGTATTGAAGGATTGCGCAAGGCCAAACTTTCGTACCAGCCTGCCATTATTCTGGAAAAATACGTGGCATGCCTGAAAGATGAACCGGTGGAAGCTATCAAATGGTGAGAGTAAGGATTAGAGATTAAGGATTAAAAGGATAAGGGATTGATGATACGGGAAAAGGTAAAGAACTTATGGAAGCTCTGTTTCAATGATAGCGAGGAATTTACTGAACTGTATTTTCGGCTCCGCTACAACAATGATATCAATATTGCCATCCAAAGCGGCGAAGAAGTGATTGCCGCCCTACAGATGTTGCCTTATCCTATGACGTTCGAAGGAGAAGATATTCATACGGCCTATATATCCGGCGCCTGCACACACCCTGATTACCGTAACCGGGGCGTAATGCACGAGCTGTTATCACAAGCCTTTGCACGGATGCTACACAATAATGTCGCCTTATCCACCCTGATACCGGCAGAACCGTGGCTGTTCGACTACTATGGCCGCAGCGGTTATGCCCCCGTATTCCGCTATGCCGAAGAGACCTTTATCGCTTCCGGTACACCGACAGCCGATACGGGCCTTACTTTGGAAATGTCTGCCGAATATACTGAAAAAAGATATGAATATCTCGACCGGAAATTGCGGGAGCGCCCTTGCTGCATCCAGCATACGGAAGAGGATTTCCAGGTTATCATTGCCGATTTACAACTGGGACAGGGCTTCGTTTGCACATTGAGCAATGGGGAGGAAATCACGGCTTTGGCCATTACCTATCCGATAGGGAAAGCCAACTGGCGCATTGGAGAAATCGTGTCGGATACTCCCGCAACAAAAACTTTACTGCTTCAACATATCTGCCAAAGCCTGAATCTCCCGTCCATCCGGGTTCTCACTCCTCCCGCTACCGGTGAAAGCCAACTTCTGGGTATGGCACGCATCATCAATGCCAAAACCATGCTGCAACTCTATGCTACGGCCCATCCGGAACTGGAACTCAGCATTCATCTCACCGATGAGCAGGTCAGTGCCAATAACGGCTACTACTACCTGAACAATGGTAAATATATGAATAGTGCCAAGCGTCTGCCGGGCAGCCACTTGGCACTTACAATCGGTGAACTCACCGAAAAAATATTTGCAACATCAAGCCCATATATGAGCCTGATGTTGAACTAGCATTATAATCCGCTGAAGTCGACTCCCTCAAATACCAGCGAAGGAATCTGCCATGAACGGTTCGGTTGAGGGTCATTGCCCACAGCAACCAAGGAATTCCATAAAGTAACCATGTTACCCGTCACATTCATTTCGTTGACGGGCTGTGTCAGCTTGCCGTCTTCAATAAGGAAACCCTCTATACCATAAGAGAAGTCACCGGTACTGCTATTGCTGTTACCGCCATTGAAGCCCGTAACCAAGATGCCTTGTTTAATATCTGCAACCAATCCGTTCAGGTCCTTATCGCCCGGTGTCAGAATTAGACGTGAAGGTGCACTGATAGTAGGAGCTATATCCATCTTCTTACCATTGTAGGTATCGATGAAATAAGTTTTCAGCACGCCTTTGTCAAAAACAGTGCGGGGTTCGGTAGCCACACCCTCATTATCGAAATAGCGTGAACCGTTTGCACCGATAGCATGCGGCTCGTCACGCAACGTGAAGAGGTCGGAAGCCACTTTCGTATCCAGCTTATCCATCAGGAAGGAGTTCTTTTGTTGCAAAGCACTGCCATACAATGCACTTAGCATCGGACTGAGCAGGTTTCCCACATTCATAGGGTCAACCACCATTGTATATTTACCCGACTTTGCTTTCTTCTGTCCCAGCTTGCGCAATACGCGTTCCAATGCCTTGGCACCGATTCCCGTCTTCGTCAATTTATCATAGAACAGAGCCGAGTCGTACCAGTAATCCTGAGGGCGAGCTTCGCCTTCTCCCTTAATGGATACACTGGCTGAGACAGAGAACCAGGAACTCTTCGACTCGCCTTCAAATCCGTTGCTTATCAAACGATAGGAAGAACCCTCGCCATCACTATAAGAAGAATCAACCGAAATGATACGCTCATCCTTGCCCAATACCTCCTCTGCAGCAGCACGTGCAATCGCCACTTTATCATCCGGGTTGACTTCATAGAGTTTCTTGTCAAAAAGCTGCAAGTCAGGCTTGCCTCCTTTATAGTAGCGTGCAGGGTCGGCCAGCATACGCGACTCATCCACCGCCAGATAGCGGGTAGACTCTATACAATTCGTGATAAGAGTTTCCAATTCTTTCTTATCCAGCCGATTGGTGGAAAAAGAGCCGAAACGTCCGTCCACATAAAGATTCAATCCCAAACCATTCTCCGTAGACTGCTGCAAACGGTCCATTTTGCCGTCACGCAGTTCAAAAGAAGAATTAGAATTTGTATATAGCACCAGTTTGGCTGCCTGGCAACCGTTCTTCAAGGCATATTCCATTGCCCATTGTGCCAATTTCTTATTGTCGTCTGTAATCATGTCTTTAATTGATAGTTGATAATTAACTTTCTCCTCCTACAGTCAGCTTGCTGACTAGTGCCGATGGCATACCGCAGGTAACGGGACAAGACTGACCGTCTTTACCACAGGTCCAAGTACCGTTGTCAATCTTATCGTTATTTGCCACCATCGTGATGTCAGCCAATGCTTTCGGACCATTACCGATGATATTTATATCCTTGACGGGCTGCGTCAACTTGCCATCCTCAATCAAGTAACCCGACTTCACAAAGAAGGTAAAGTCTCCGGCACCGATTTGCACCTGGCCATTGGTAAACTGGTCACAATAGATACCTTTCTTCACGGTGGAGATAATGTCCGCTTCCTTCATATTGCCGGCTTCCATATAAGTGGCACGCATACGGGGGATAGGAGTATTACGGAAAGTATCGCGACGTCCGTTTCCAGTAGGAGCCACCCCATAATGCTTGGCACTGATGCGGTCGTGCAGATAACTGGTCAGGATACCTTCCTTCACGATATAGGTTTTCTGGCCTTCCACACCCTCATCGTCGAAATTCACGGCTCCACGATTGAAAGCGATGGTACCGTCATCCACCACGTTGATATGCTCATCGCACACCTTCTTTCCCAAAAGGTCGCAGAAAATGGAAGTACGTTTACGGTTGAAGTCAGCCTCAAAAGCATGTCCTATGGCTTCGTGCAACAAGATACCCGAACCGCCAGCCCCCATCACGACGGGCATTTCGCCACCTTTGGGTTTCACAGCCTTGAACAAGATAGCAGTCTTATCCACCGCCTCACGTGCAATAATATCCACGATGTCATCCGTCATGAATTCAAAACCCTTGCGGTAAGAACGACCGGCATAACCGTTCTCCATCTTTCCATTCTCTTCCATGATGCAGACTGCCATAAAAGAAACCATCGGACGGTAGTCGTAGTAGCTCACGCCCTCGGAATTACAGAACAGCACGTGCGATGTACTGTCAGAAAGAGAAGCCTGCACCTTACGTACACGATTGTCCAAAGAGAAAATCTTTTCGTTCAGCTTTTCTAAATAAGGTATTTTTGCCTTGACACTCACGTCCTCCCAAGGTTCAGTGACGGCATAGCGGCTTTTGGTAATTGTCTTTTCCGTCAGTCCTACAGATTTTCCGGCCTTGCCCGAAGAGGCGATACGGGCAGCAGTACGTGCAGCACGCAGCATTTCTTCCATAGTTACCCCTTCCACATAAGCATACCCCGTCTGGTCGCCTGCCAATACGCGTACGCCCATACCGAAGTCAATGTTAGCTCCACAGTTGTTTACTTTGCCGTCCATCAGAACCACACTGTTGTTGAACTGTCTCTTATACACATCTGACGCTGCCGA
>ERZ1503895.484-NODE-484-length-9573-cov-3.331582_pt1 | contig 9573 bp, 7 predicted proteins | sample MGYA00572422_ERZ1503895 | MGnify/ENA primary metagenome ERZ1503895 (study PRJEB39906, sample SAMEA3182112) | gut metagenome | biome: human; feature: gut; material: Stool; isolation source: human stools | place: Canada | collected 2013-05-06 ...
GTTTCATTGTCTATATTTATATTTAGGCTCGGATAATGCGGATTTCACGGATTTTCAGTCGGCGGTTCGCACAGCTTGACGAGCCAGTTGTTGGAATACATCGTCCATCGTAGTGGCATTGAACTGCCGTTTCAGCTCCCCGGGAGTGTCGAGTGCACGGATGACGCCGTCTACCATGATGGAGATGCGGTCGCAATACTCTGCCTCGTCCATAAAGTGGGTGGTGACAAAGACGGTGATGCCCTCGTCGGCAGCCTGGTAAATCAGCTCCCAGAACTGGCGGCGCGTGGCAGGGTCCACCCCACCCGTAGGCTCATCCAGAAAGACAATCTTGGGACGGTGGAAGATGGAGACGGAGAAGGCCAGCTTCTGCTTCCAGCCCAGCGGAAGGCTTTTCACCAGTGTATCCCGTTCCTTTTCCAGCCCGAGGCGGAGGAGCAGCTCATCCGTCTTGGGGGCAATCTCCGCTTCGGGGATGCCGTAGATACCGGCAAAGAGGCGGATATTCTCCCACACCTTGAGGTCTTCGTAAAGGGAAAATTTCTGGCTCATGTAGCCGATGTTCTTCTTCACTTCTTCGGGTTGGGAAGCCACATCGAAACCTGCCACACATGCCTTGCCGCCGGTGGGGCGGCTAAGTCCCGTAAGCATGCGCATGGCGGTGGTCTTGCCTGCCCCGTTGGCTCCCAGGAAACCGAAAATCTCGCCCCGATGGACTTGGAAGGAGATGTGGTCTACAGCGGTGAAATTACCGAACCGCTTGGTCAACCCTTCCACTTCAATCACCTTGTTTTCGTGGTTTTCCACCCGTTCGTGCTGCAAGCCCGGAGGGCAGAGGATGCCCGCAAAGCGTGTCAGGATACGGTCGGGGGTATCGATGCCTTTTATCTCTCCTTCGTTGATGAAGGCGATGCGGTCGCATTGGCGCGCTTCGTCGATGATGGGGGTGGAAGCAATGATGGTGATACCCTGCTCCTTCAGTCGGCGAAGCATTCCCCAGAATTCCTTGCGGGACACGGGGTCGACGCCCGTAGTGGGTTCGTCCAGAAAGAGGACATCCGGTTTATGGATAAGGGCACAGCTAAGGGCGAGTTTCTGCTTCATGCCGCCGGACAACGCTCCGGCGCGGCGCTTGCGGAAAGGTTCTATCTGCCGGTAAATGTCGCGCACCAAATCATAATTCTCCTCGATGGTGGTGTGGAAGACGGTGGCGAAGAAATTGAGATTCTCCTCCACCGTCAAGTCCGGATAGAGGGAGAAGCGTCCGGGCATATACCCCACCCGCCTGCGGATGGCTTTGTAGTCCTTCACCACATCCAGACCGCAGACCGAAGCCGAGCCTCCGTCGGCAAGCAGCAAAGTGGTGAGGATGCGGAAAAGCGATGTCTTGCCCGCACCGTCCGGCCCGATGATGCCGAAAAGCTCACCGGGAGCCACTGACAGAGAGACACCCCGCAGGGCTTCCACGCTGCCGTAACGCTTGGAGATATTAGTTAAAGTTACAGCCTCCATACATTCCTATTTTCAGCATCCCGTCATTCTTCACGGCAATCTTTACGGCATAGACCAGATTGGCGCGCTCGTCTTTCGTCAGGATAGTTTTTGGAGTGAATTCGGACGTATCGGAAATCCAGGTGACGATGCCGGGGTATTCTTTCCGCACTTCCTTTCCATAATCCGCATAAACCTTCACTTGCTGCCCCAGCTTGATTTCGGCAAGCTGCTCGGAGGTGATGTAGGCACGGAGGTAAATCTGCTCCATATCCGCCACTTTGAAAAGAGGGGTGCCGGGAGCAGCCAGTTCTCCGGCTTCGGCATATTGGGCAAGGACGGTTCCCGTCAGCGGAGAGGTGATGTGGCATTTGCGCAACTGGTCTTCTATCTGCGCCACCTGGATGCCGACAGAGGAACTTTGCCACGTCAGGCTCCGGTCACTGTTGCGCAGGGTGGAGTTCTGTGCGTCGAGCTGCTTGCGGAGGACTTCGAGAAGGGACTCGGCATCATCGAGCTGCTTCTGGTTGGCGGCACCCACACGGAGCAGATTGGACACACGGTCGCGCTCGCGCCGTGCCTGCACAATCTGTTCCTGAGTGGCGGCTACTTGTTTCAGGATATCAGGCCGCTGGCCTTCCACGGACTTGACACTGGCCTCCAACTGGAGTTTCTTCAGATAGAGTTGGACGGTATCTATAATGCCTACTTCCTGCCCGTCTTTCAGTGTCGTGCCTTCCTCGATGTCGAAACTCAGCAGTTTTCCAGACGCCTCGGCAGAAACGATGACTTCGGTAGCCTCGAACGTTCCCGTCGCATCATATTTCGGAGTACCGCCGGTACAGGCGGCAAGGAGAAATAAAAAAGGAAATAATTTCAATGATTTCATACTATTTCAAGTTATAAATTACGGATTATAGTCATTAATTGTTCAGCGTATATTTCAGCTGCCAGATGTTCATCAGCAACTGCACCTCATGCAATGCCTTGGTCTGTCGTGCCATACTTTCGTTGGTAATCTCCCGCAGCATATCGGTCACGGTCATTGTCCCGTTCTGCACCTTGACCTCGGCTGCACGGCGGATATTCCCACGCAGACGGATAATCTCGTCATCATCCGCCATCTGGCGGCGCATGGATACAATGCCCGCATCCTGCTGCGTAGCCTGCAGGCGAATGTTGAAAAGGAACACATCCCGGCCGGTCTCTATCTGTTGGCGGGTATTGTCTATCCTGCGGCGGTCGTTCTTCAATGTATACAGACTGCCGAAATTCCAGGACATGCGCACCCCCGCCATGTAATAGGCGTTGAATTCATCTTTCAGCATATTCAACCCCGGATTGCCGTATGCCCCTTGCACAAAAAGGCCGAAACGCGGCATCAACCGGGTGTTCAAGGCTGCCTCCTGCTGACGGAGCTGCTCTCCCTGCGCATCGTACCAACGAAGTTCGGGGCGGTTGTTCATCTGCCGGTCTATGTTTTCTTCGGCAGCCGGTTTCAATAAAACCGTTTCGGAAGAGAGGTCCTTGCCCGTAAAGGCAGCAAGCATGCTGAGGTATGCACGGCGGGTAGTCTCCAATTCCACACGGTGCTGCCTGGTGTTCAGTTGCTCTACGCTGACTGCATCCAGGTCGCTCAGGGTGGCGATGCCATTGGCTATATAGTCGGCTACCTGCTTGTGGGTTCTTCCTAAATCTTCTTGCAAGAGGCTGTTCTGTTTCAGCTGTTCGTCCAACAGCAGGATGCCGAAAAAGAGCTGGTTCACCCGGTCAGTCAAGGCATACATGTCTACATGCTGTTTTTCCAGTTCCACTTCCGAGGCGGCACGCGTCAATCGTTTTCTGGAACGTATATCCCCACCATCCCAGAGGGTCTGCTGCACTTCGAGCATCACCTGGTACTGGTCTTTCGAAGCAGTCTTGATGTCGAGATTAGGGATTTCGACCGGTAGCCGGGTGATGTCACTCTGGTACGTGGCCTTGCCGGATAGGGAAAACTGGGGCAAGTAACCTTTTCCGGCATTGGAGAGGTCGTACCCGCGTGCCTTTTCTATCAGTCCGTATTGCCTGACCAACGGATAATTGTCTTGCGCCCGGCGCTGGCACTCTTCCAACGTGAGCTGGGCATGTGCCAGCATGGCGGCAAGAGAAAGGGTAAAAAAGAAAACGGTTCGTTTCATATCCATTCTGTTTCTTGTTTATTCTACATGGTTTTGTTCTATACACATGCAAAGATAAAGGCATAACCCTATAACCTTACAATCCATTTGTGCGCAAAGATGTTCTAATAGTACGACATTTCGTAGAAAAAGACAAATAATAGGAACACTTTATTATCTTTGCGGTGGAAATATACATTATTCATAAAGGGAAAGATATGGAAAAGAACAAACCGATAAGCGTCGCATTCGAAGACATCCGCAACAATCCGGATTTTATAGAACATTCCGAATACAGATTTATAAACGACGATTTGGGAATGGTCATCAGTTTTCAAGCAATGGGATTCAGGCTATTCCGCACCCAGCAACCTTATCGTGCCAAAGAAGGAAGGATTGTACGCATCATGCAAGGTAAGGGCCGAATCTCCATCAATCTTATCGAATATGAAGCTACAGCCCACGATATTATTATCATCCCTGACAATTCGCTGATAGAAATATCGGAAGTCAGTCCCGACTACGAATTCCAAGTCATCATGCCCACTGCCAATTTTCTGCCCGTGCTACAGAATTCCATTCTTTCGGAAGCTTATACACGAAACGGAATCCGCCTTTCATGCAACAACGAGGAATGGGCACACATCAGCAGCTTCTTCTCTTTATTGTGGAATATACTACATTGTTTGCCCTACCGCCGCGGAGCTGTACAGCACTTGATTGTCTCACTTCTCTATAACCTTAAGTATATCCACGAGCACACATGCAAGTCAACTCCGTCACGCCTTTCACGCCAGGAAGAGCTATTCCGCCGCTTCATCGCTTTGGTGAACCAACACAGCAAGCACGAACGCAGCGTCAACTTCTATGCCGACAAACTATGCCTGACACCGCACTATCTGAGCTCGGTGATACGTGAAACAAGCGGACAAACCGTGATGCAATGGATTAATCAAGCAGTTATCCTCGAAGCCAAAGTATTGCTGAAACACAGTAATCTACTGGTGTTTCAAATATCAGACGAACTGAACTTTCCCAATCCGTCGTTCTTCTCGAAGTTCTTCAAACGTATGACGGGGATGACACCGGCGGAATACCAGAAACAAACCTGACCTCAAAACAGCTGTCCTATACGGGAGCCTGACGGTCCGTCGCAAGAGTCCGCTTCCAATGCCAGCATCCCTTGTTTGGCTGCCAGTCCACCGGCATAGCCTATCAGCGTATGGTTGCTGCCCACCACACGATGGCAGGGGACGAGTATGGAGAGGGCATTTGCCCCATTGGCAGCCGCCACCGCACGTACGGCTTTCGGATTGCCCAGCTTTCGTGAAAGCTCGCCGTAGGACACTGTTTTTCCGTAAGGGATGTTCTGCAACTCCTGCCACACCGTCCGCTGGAATTCTGTTCCGACTGCAAGCAGTGGAACATCGAATATGGTCCGCTTACGGGCAAAATACTCATCCAACTGGATGATTGCCCTTGCAATCACTTCCGAAGTGCCTTCCTCATAATCGGCATGCAGCGCCTGCCGTATGCGCTTATCAACGGTTACTCTACGTTTCTCGTTCAGCATCCAGTCGCATAGGCAGAGTTTATCGCCGAAAGAGCCAAGGAGCAACTCGCCATAAGGAGATTGATAGTATTGGGTCAAAATTGTTTCCATCGAACTTAGTTTTCAGCAAAGATAGCAAATTAAATTATCATTTGTATTCCGCCCACGACTTGATAGCCAAATCATCCGGCGTCATCGTGCAGAATGCATTGATGAACGCACTTGCCAGACGGGCATTCGTTATCAACGGAATATTGAGGTCGATGGCGGCACGGCGTATCTTGTAGCCGTTATCCAACTCGCCTGCGGTGAGGTTCTTCGGAATATTGACAACCATGTCTATCTCCTTGCGGTGCAGCATGTCGAGTGCCTGCGGCTGGCGTTCGGGTTCGCTGGGCCAGTAGACGCGCGTATTCTCCACACCGTTCTCCGTAAGGAAGTTGCTGGAACCACCCGTGGCAAATATCTTATACCCCTTCTTCTGAAGCATACGCGCGGCAGAAAGCATGTCCACTTTCTGCTTCGGAGTACCGGTAGAAAGCAGGATATTTTTCTCTGGAATACGATATCCCACGGAGAGCATCGCCTTGAGAATGGCGCAGGAAGTATCGCTGCCGATGCAACCCACCTCGCCCGTGCTTGCCATATCCACACCCAGTACCGGGTCGGCCTTCTGCAGACGGTTGAAGGAGAACTGGCTCGCCTTGATGCCTACGTAATCCAAATCGAACAGATTCTTGTCCGGCTTCTGTACCGGAATGCCGAGCATCACCTTCGTGGCAAGTTCAATAAGGTTTATCTTCAGCACCTTGCTGACAAACGGGAACGAACGGCTGGCGCGGAGGTTGCACTCAATCACCTTGATGTCGTTCTCGCGTGCCAGATACTGGATATTGAACGGACCGGAGATGTTCAGCTCACGGGCAATCTCGCGGCTGATGCGCTTGATGCGGCGCACCGTCTCCACATACAACTTTTGTGGCGGGAACTGGATAGTGGCGTCACCGGAATGCACTCCGGCAAACTCGATATGCTCGCTGATGGCGTACGCGATAATCTCACCGTCCTGCGCCACGGCGTCCATCTCCACCTCCTTGGCATGCTCGATGAACTGGCTCACCACCACGGGATGCTTCTTACTGACATTCGCCGCCAGCTTCAGGAAGCGTTCCAGCTCCTCCCGGTTGGAACAGACGTTCATCGCAGCGCCCGAGAGTACATAGGAAGGACGGACCAATACCGGGAAGCCCACCTTATCCACAAAGGCGTTGATGTCCTCCAGGGAGGTCAGCGCCCGCCATTCGGGTTGGTCTACACCAATGCGGTCGAGCATGGCGGAGAACTTGTCACGGTCTTCGGCATTGTCGATGCTCTTGGCGCTTGTGCCGAGAATAGGTACCTTCTGCGCATCGAGGCGCAGGGCAAGGTTATTCGGTATCTGACCACCGGTAGAGACAATCACCCCGTGGGGATTCTCCAGTTCGAGAATATCCATCACACGCTCGAAGGTGAGCTCGTCGAAGTAAAGACGGTCGCACATGTCATAGTCCGTAGACACGGTTTCGGGGTTGTAGTTTATCATGACACTGCGGTAGCCTTCCTGGCGGATGGTGTTCAGGGCCTGCACGCCGCACCAGTCGAACTCTACGGAAGAACCGATGCGGTAGGCGCCGGAGCCCAATACGACAATGGACTTGCGGTCGCCGAGGTAACGGACATCATTTGCCGTGCCGCTATACGTCAGGTAGAGATAGTTGGTCTGTGCGGGATATTCGGCGGCAAGGGTATCTATCTGCTTCACTACGGGCAGAATGCCTGCACTCTTGCGGAAATTGCGGACGGCAAGGATGGCTTCTTCGCCGTCCATTGCTTGTTCCAAGCCGAGGGCACGGGCTATCTGGAAATCAGAGAAGCCTTGTACTTTGGCTTTACGCAACAAGTCCACGGGAATCATTGGCAACTCTCCATCAGCCATAAAAGAGTGCAGTTCCCTGCTGGTATCCATGATGTTCATCAACTTCTCCAGGAACCAACGGTCTATCTTGGTCAATTCGTGCACCTGGTCCACCGTATACCCGGCACGGAAGGCTTTGGAGATGACAAAGATACGCTTGTCCGTCGGTTCGCGCAGAGCCTTGTCCAAATCGGCAATCACCAGTTCCTTGTTCTCCACAAAGCCGTGCATGCCCTGGCCTATCATGCGAAGCCCCTTCTGGATGGCTTCCTCGAAAGTACGACCGATAGCCATCACCTCGCCTACCGACTTCATGCTCGAACCCAGCTCTTTGTCCACCCCGTGGAACTTGCCCAAATCCCAACGCGGTATCTTGCAGACCACATAGTCCAGGGCGGGTTCGAAGAAAGCGCTTGTGGTCTTTGTCACAGAGTTGTTCAAGTCGAACAAGCCATAGCCCAAGCCGAGTTTTGCCGCTACAAACGCCAACGGATAACCCGTTGCTTTAGAGGCAAGTGCAGACGAACGGCTCAAGCGTGCATTTACCTCTATTACCCGGTAGTCCTCGCTCATCGGGTCGTAGGCATACTGCACGTTACACTCTCCCACAATGCCGATGTGACGGATAATGCGGATAGCGAGTTCACGCAATTTATGATAGTCCGTATTGCTCAACGTCTGTGACGGGGCAATAACGATGGACTCACCTGTATGGATGCCCAGGGGGTCGAAGTTCTCCATGTTGCAGACCGTGATGCAGTTGTCGAAGCGGTCGCGCACCACCTCGTATTCCACTTCCTTCCATCCCTTCAGCGATTTCTCCACCAGCACCTGCGGGGAGAAGGAGAAGGCTTTCTCCACCAGCACATTCAGCTCTTCTTCATTGTCGCAGAAGCCCGAACCCAGTCCGCCAAGCGCGTATGCGGCACGGACAATGACCGGGTATCCCAGTTCCCGGGCTGCGCGACGGGCATCCGCCGCATTCTCCACGGCTTCGCTCTTGATGGTCTTCACATCAATCTCATTCAGTTTCTGCACAAAGATTTCACGGTCCTCCGTGTCAATGATGGCCTGCACGGGAGTGCCGAGAACCGTCACGCCGTACTTCTCGAAAATCTTGTCTTTATAGAGGGAGACACCGCAGTTCAGTGCCGTCTGTCCGCCAAAAGCAAGCATGATGCCGTCCGGGCGCTCCTTCTCTATCACCTTCTCCACGAAGTAAGGAGTGACGGGCAGGAAGTAAATCTGGTCGGCAACTCCTTCCGAGGTCTGTACCGTGGCAATGTTCGGATTGATGAGAACCGTGTAGATGCCTTCCTCCTTCAATGCCTTGAGCGCCTGCGAACCGGAGTAGTCAAATTCTCCTGCCTCACCGATTTTCAGTGCACCGGAACCGAGCAGCAGGACTTTCTTTATATTGTTTTCTTTCATTTGCATATCTGTTTATTAAAAATGTAATAGTAGTAATAAAACCTTATCTTTCTCTTACCTTACACAATCAGTCACTAATTGAATGGCATTCAGTATAGGACTGAAAGGTATTCACTCTGGGACTGAATGACATTCAGTATGGGACTCATTATACCGTCTTTTACATACTGATTATCAAGAGATTACGAACGCAACCATTCTTGATAAAATTCTCTTACTAAAGCAACTTCACAAAGTCATCAAAAAGAAACTCCGTATCCGTCGGCCCGCTGGCAGCTTCGGGATGAAACTGTGCGGAGAACCAGGGATTGCATTTGTGGCGGATTCCTTCATTAGAACCATCGTTCATATTGATGAAAAGCGGTTCCCAGTCTTCTGTCAGCGTGTTGTTGTCTACGGCATACCCATGATTCTGTGAGGTGATGAAGCAACGTTCCGTACCCACCATACGCACCGGTTGGTTATGGCTGCGGTGACCGTATTTCAATTTGTATATCTTGGCGCCCCCAGCTTTGGAAAGCAACTGGTTTCCCATACAGATGCCGAAGATGGGCAGTTTCTCGTTCTGCATTGCCTTGCGGATATGCTGCACGGCAGCATCGCAGGTATCGGGGTCGCCAGGGCCGTTGGAGATGAACAACCCGTCGAACTCCATCCCAGTATAATCATAGTCCCAGGGAACGCGAATCACTTCCACGTCACGTTTCAGCAGGCAGCGGATGATGTTATGCTTGACGCCGCAATCCACAAGGAGCACTTTCTTCTTACCGGTTCCTTCGTTGTAACGGATAACCTCCTTGCAGCTAACTTTATCCACATAATTCACATCGGCATAAGAGGCCTCAGGCATTTCATCCGATTCATCATCAAAGGCGATACGTCCCATCATCACCCCATGCTCGCGAAGCACCTTCGTCAGTTCGCGGGTATCGATGCCCGTGCTGTCTCTTATACACATCTCCGAGCCCACGAGACCGTACTAGATC
>ERZ1503895.515-NODE-515-length-9326-cov-3.228131_pt1 | contig 9326 bp, 7 predicted proteins | sample MGYA00572422_ERZ1503895 | MGnify/ENA primary metagenome ERZ1503895 (study PRJEB39906, sample SAMEA3182112) | gut metagenome | biome: human; feature: gut; material: Stool; isolation source: human stools | place: Canada | collected 2013-05-06 ...
GATGCACGGTGTACCCCGCCGCCTCCAATATTTTTGCAATGAGCGTCGTGGTGGTGGTCTTACCGTCGGAGCCCGTCACGGCCACGATCTTGCAGGGACAAAGCCGGAAGAACAGCTCCATCTCGCTGGTCACCTCGGCGCCCGCCTCCCGGGCGGCCACCAGCTCCGGCGTATAGTATTCAAAGCCCGGCGTGCGCATGATCATCTCCTGTCCCGCCAGCCCGTCGAGGTAATGCTCTCCCAGCGAAAACCGGATGTCCAGCTTGCGCAGCGCCTGGGCATACGGGCCAAAGGCGTCGATGTCCGGCTTTTTGTCGCACAGCGTGATCTGCGCGCCGCACCGTGCGAACAGCTCAATGCACTGCTGGTTCGTGACGCCCGTGCCGATGAACGCAACGCGCCTGCCGCGCAGCGAACGGTAAAAATCCTCGATTTGTTTCTCCATTGTCCCACCTCATTCGCATAAGTATAGATAGTATAGCATATTTATGGTAAGTTTAAAAGGTTCGCGGGGATTTTGGAGGATTTTCCGCCGTGTTTCCGCAGGCTCTGCGCACACGCTGCTTTTTCCGCTCTTTTTCACACCGCCGGGCAACATTTTGTCTTGTGCGTCCCCCGCCCCGCATGGTAAAATATAGGGCGTACAGAAAAAACAGGACACGCCCGCGCCGGGAATCGTTTTCCCTGCCGGGCCTCATAGGGGAGGAACCGTTTTTGGCCAATGAATTGTTCGGGCTGTTCGGCAGCCATCTGTTCGACGACCGCGTGATGCGTGAGCGCCTGCCGCTGAGCGTATATGAATCGCTGCGTGAGATTCGCGACGAGGGCAAGCCCTGGAACCCGGAGGTTGCGGATATTGTGGCAGACGCCATGCAGGCCTGGGCCATGGAGCAGGGTGCGACGCATTACATCCACTGGTTCAGCCCCATGACGGGCACGGGCAGCGGCAAGCACGACAGCTTTATCGACGGTGTAAAGCAGGGCGAGCCTATCTTGAATTTTTCCGGCAAAATGCTTGCCAAAGGCGAGAGCGACGCTTCCAGTTTTCCTTCCGGCGGGCTGCGCGCCACATTCGAGGCGCGCGGATACACCGCGTGGGACCCCACCTCCCCCGCTTTTGTGCTGGGCACCACGCTGTACATTCCCACGGCGTTCTGCGCCTATACCGGCGAAGCGCTGGACCAGAAAACCCCCGTGCTGCGCAGCATGCAGGCGCTCAACAAACAGGCTCTGCGTGTGCTGCGCGCGCTTGGCGATACCGAAACGGTGTCTGTACAGCCCACTGTGGGCGCGGAGCAGGAATATTTCCTTGTGGACAAGGACCTGTTCGACCGCCGGCTTGACCTGAAGGTCTGCGGCCACACGCTTCTGGGCGCGAAGCCGCCCAAGGGACAGGAGCTTGAGGACCACTACTACGGCAGCATCAACGAACGCGTGCGCGAATTCATGCGCGAACTGGACGAAGAGCTGTGGCGCCTTGGCGTACCCGCTAAGACCGAGCACAACGAGGTCGCTCCCGGCCAGTACGAGCTGGCCAGCGTATTCGCCACAGCCAATATCGCCTGCGACCACAACCAGATCATGATGGAGCTGATGCGCAAGGTAGCTTTGCGCCACAATTTTGCATGCCTGCTGCACGAAAAGCCTTTTGCGGGCGTAAACGGCAGCGGCAAGCACAACAATTGGAGCATCGTCACCAATACGGGCAAAAATCTTCTGAATCCCACCGACAAACCCGAGGAAAACCCTGTTTTTCTTGTAACGCTGTGCGCGGTGCTGACGGCTGTCGACAAATATGCGGACCTGCTGCGCCTTTCGGCCAGCTGCCCGGGCAACGAGGAACGCCTTGGCGGCAACGAAGCGCCGCCTGCTGTGGTGAGTATCTTCCTGGGCAACGCACTGACGCATATGCTGCAGGAGCTTGCCGAGGGCCACGCACTGCAAAAGGAAGAGCGCGGCGCGCTTCTGACGGGCGTAAAAAGCCTGCCGCTTTTAAAGCTGGATGATTCCGACCGCAATCGCACCTCGCCTTTCGCTTTCACTGGCAATAAATTTGAATTCCGCATGGTGGGTGCGAGCCAAAGCATCGGCCTTGCCAATGCGGTGACAAACGCTATTGTGGCCGACGTGCTGCACGATTTTGCCGACAAATTGGAAGGTGCGGACGATGTTTCCGCCGTGGTGCGGGAAATCGTGGCTGAGACCTGGCACGCCCACGGCCGCATCATTTTCAACGGCAACAATTACAGCGCCGAATGGGCCGCCGAGGCCGCACGCCGCGGCCTTCCCAATATTCAAAGCATGGTGGACGCAGCCGACGGCTTCATCGCGGAGAAGAATGTAGCCATGTTCGAGCGCACCAAGGTGTTCACCGCTGCGGAGTGCCGCTCCCGATATGAGATCACGCTGGAAACGTACGCCAAGCATATCCACATCGACGCCTCCACGATGCTGGAGATGGCAGGCCGCAGCCTTCTTCCCGCCAGCTATGAATATCTGTCCCGCGTGAGCCGCGCGGAATATTACGCGGAGCGGAACGGCTGCGCCTGTGCCAGCGCCAAGGCGCAGGTGGAAAAACTGTGCGTCACCATCGACAAGACCGCGGGCGCCATGGAGGCGCTGCGCCGCGCTCTGCATGCGCTGGACACTGCACATTTGGGTGAAAAGGCCCGGGCGGACGCCTGCCGCGCGCTGCGCGAGCACGAGATGGCCGCCCTGCGCGAGGCCGCCGACGAGCTGGAGGAGCTTGTGCCCCAGACGTACTGGCCCATGCCGGATTACTGCGAGCTGCTGTTCGACCTGTAAGGCCCGCTGCTCACGGCTTCTGTGTGCAAAAATCATACTGCAAACGCAAAACGGCCCCGTTCCGGGCGGCTGCAAGCCGCGGGACAGGGCCTTTTCCTTATTCCGCCGGGTGTCCGTGCAGCACACGCTGCAGCGCCCGCCCGGCATTTTCCGAAAGCCCAGCTTTTCGTAAAAGTCCTCCTTGCCTCCGGCCGCAATAAGCTGTACGCTCGTGCGTCCGCCCGGAGGCAGCCGGCTTTGGGCATAGGCCAGAAGCTTTTCTGCCACAGCCTTTCCAATGCCGCGCCCCTGGTATTCCGGCGCGACCACCACGCCCGCGATGACGTCGTACAGCCCGTCCCCACCAAACGCCCCATGGCAACGGCGCGGCCATCCTCCACGGCGGTCACGTCATACAGGGCGGCGGCAAGCGCGCGCCTCGTCTGTTCTTCGGAATGGGTTTCCCACCCCGCAAGCGTGCGCAAGGCACGGTAATCCTCGTAGCACAATTCGTTTTCCCGGTATTCCGGCATCAATTTTCTCCCTTTCGTTCTCCCGCGTCCCGCCCGTGCGCACGGAGTGGGACGCAGCATATCCTTGCCGTTTCCGCAGGTGCTATCCCACCGGGACAAAGGGCGGCGGCTCCTCTCTCGGGCCGTTCACAGCGTATACGGCCCGCAGGATCTCATCCCGGCGCACCGCGGCCTCCTGCTCCGGCAGCTCCAGCCAAACGGCGTGCAGGTCGTATGGCCCGTAACGGAAATGTCCCATCACCGCGCCCCGTATCACGCCGTCCACCAAAAGATACTGCGTTACCTCGCTGCCCTTTTCCGGGCTTTTGTAGCGCTCCTTTCGTGCGCTTTCCCCACAGCGGACCAGCGGGTCGTTCCGGTGCAGCGCCAGCACGCCGCGCAGCGGCTCAAAGGCCTGCGCCTGCAGAAGCGGCACATCCTGCGCGGGCAGATAGCCCTCCCGCCAGCGAACCAGGATGCCCTGCCGCGCCAGCTCTTCCATCGCCGCGGCAACGTCCCTTGCGGGAAGGCCGTAAAAATCCTTTGCATCTGCCGCCGTCAGGTACACCTGCCGGTGCGCAAGCCGCGGCAGCACCCGCAGCAGGGCTTCGGTGCGGGAGATGCGCGCCGGGTCCACATCCGGGAACATCTCGTCAAACAGGTACCAGCCCCGGTCCCATTCGCCGTCGAACTGGTCCTCAAACACAAGAAAGGCTTCCTGCAGCCGGTGCAGCGCGGGCGTGATCTGCTTCACCAGCAGGCCCGTCATCCGTTTCATCGCTTCGATGTTCAGCGGGCCTTCCCGCCCGATCAGCTCCCGCAGCAGCTCCGAATGCTCCGTGGGCTTATAGGGCCTGCGGTACAGGCCGGCAAACAGCTCCATCTGTGCCGCCTCCACAAACCCGATGTTCCCGTTCTGGAACCGCCCTTTCACCAGAATGCGCTGCCGCTGGCGCCGGCCGTTGTATTCCACGTCGTCAAAATCCGCGCGCTCCACCAGGCACGGCGGCTGCCCGAACCCGTGCCAGTGTACGTTCAGCCCCGGCGAAAGGTCCCGGTACAGCGCATCGTACTCTGCCGCGCCCGCGCGCCGCGTCAGGCAATGGCGCCGCATGCGCAGCGCCGTAACGTTTTCCATTGTCAGCATCCTGCCGCCTCCCCTGTTCCGCCGCCCGTGCGGCGCTTCTGTTCCATGCTATCACAGGGAACCCGACAGCTGCATGTCATGTCGGTCCCACAGCACGCCGCACATGCAAAGCGCCCCGCGCAGAGCCGCAGCGCCTCCGCGCGGGGCTCCGCCCGCTTTTACTTATTCTGGATGGCGTCCACCGCGTTGATGACAGCCGCGCGCATACCGCCGCGCTCCAGCTCCGCCACGCCCACAATGGTCGTGCCGCCGGGCGAGCACACCGCGTCCTTCATCGCGCCCGGGTGGGCGCCCGTTTCCACCTGCATGCGGCCCGTGCCCGCCACCATCTGGCCGGCAAGGCGGTAGGCCATGGCCCGCGGCAGGCCGTGCTTTACGCCCGCGTCGCCCAGCGCCTCGATGAACATGCTCACAAACGCCGGGCCGCAGCCGCTCAGTGTGCCTGCAATGCCCAGCAGGCGGCTCTCCACGGGCTGCACCAGCCCCAAATGGCCGAACAGCTCCTGCACCAGCACGTATTCCTCTGGCGTAAGGGAATGCTTTTCCTCCAGCAGGAACACGCCCGCGCACACGCGCACCGGCGTGTTTGGCATGGTGCTCAAATGGCGCGTTCCGGGCAGCAGCGCCTCGTACCGCTCGAAGGGCCAGCCCGCCGCCACGGAAACGACTGCCTTATCCGCAAGCTGCCCGCGCACGGGCGAAAGCACCTCCTCGATCAGGTGCGGCTTTACGGCCACGATGACCACATCTGCGGCCTCCGCCACCTCCCGGGCGTCCCGGCAGGGGCGCATGCCCCGGGGCTGCGTTGCGGCGCACAGCTTGTCCCAATCCTTCGCACAGGCGCAGATCTGCTCCGGCTCCAGTGCCTTTGAACGCAGCAGCCCCTCGGCAATGGCCTGCGCCATATTGCCGAACCCGATAAATCCCAGCTTCATATCCTTTCTTTCCATCCTTGGTCTTCCCCACTTTCCAATTTTTTCTGAACAGCCCGGCCCTCAGCTGGGCAGGCCGTCGAACGGGTCCTCCGGCTTAGGCAGCGGCCCGCTGCCCGCAAAGTGGCGGCGCGCCATCCGCAGCGCGACGCCGCCCAGCATCACCAGCTGCACCAGCTGGGCCAGAACGGCTGCATAGGTAGTGCCTTGCAGCTCCCACCGGGCGATGCACGGCCCGCTGGCCAGCGCGGAGACGGCAATGGCGCACACGTTTGCCACAATCAGCCCCTTCATACAGCGCATCACCGTCAGCACCATGCTGTAAAAAAGCACCAGCGCCGTCAAAATGGCGGACACGACCATAGGCCCCAGCAGGTACTGGTAATCGGCCAGGCCGGGCGAGACGAACGTCGCCAGCCCCCAGCGTCCCAGAAAATGCGCCACAGCCAGGCCCAGGGGCAGCAGCGCCAGCACAATGCCCTGCACGGCGAACACCGCCTTGAAAAAGCCCTTTTTGTCCCGCCTGGCATAGCTGTCCGCAAACACGGTGATGAACGGATTGAACAGGTAAGTCGCCCCCACCTGCAGCAGCACGACGGGCTGCGTGACGGGGCCGTAAATGCCCAGCGCCGTCTCCCCCATCCGGCTGCTGAGCGCCAATTTGGGGATGGAGGCCGTGGTGGTGTTCAAAAAGCTGTACACCGCCAGCGGCAGGCACTCCCACAGCAGCGCGGCCACGCGGGCGTTCTGCGGCTGCTCCGGCGCATAAAAAGCCCGCGCCTGCGGCAGAGAATAAACGAAAAACACCACAAGGCTCGCGCCCAGCATCAACGCAAGGGTCAAAACGATATCCTGGGTGAGCCACAGCGTCAGTGTAAAGGATGCCAGCGTCACCGCGCCGCGCACCGCATAGGTCTTGCCCACGATGTCCAGCCGCCCGCTGCGCTGGTCGATGGCGTTGTAGATATCGGTAAGGGATTCCACCATGCGGTAGCCCAGGAACAGCAATACGCAGACGCTCTGCTGGGCACTGTATGGGTTTTCGCCCGTCAGGGCGCTCACCGCTACGAAGCCGATGCACAGCGCCACAGCCAGCGCACAGGTCCATACACGGCTGCGGATGTAGGTGCTTGCGCCGTACTTACCCCGGATGTCCGACACCTGAAAGCTGTACATGCCGTAGGATGCGATGGACAGAAAAATGCCCGTGGCCGTAAGCGCCGTATTGTACACGCCGGAAACCTGCTCCCCGGCCAGGCGCACCACCAGGATACCGCACAGGAACTGGCACAGCATATAGGTGAGCTGTCCGAATGTATTCCACAAAAAATTCCGTCTCAAGGTCTGGGCGTCCTGCAAAGCGCGGCGCCTCCTTTTCACTTATTTTCCCGCACCTTTCCGCGCGGCGGCGGGCGGCAGCCGGGCTAACAAAAATAGTATACCACCCGAACGGCAAAAAAGAAAGACGGGCCAAAGCCCGCCTCTCCTGCACAGCTATTTCGCCGTGACCTGCAGACGTGTCAGCGCGCGCTTCAGGCGCGCCTGTGCCAATTCCAGCTCGCGCTGGTCCTTGGCCTTTTCAATCAGCTGCTCCGCGCGCTCCTTCGCTCGCTGGGCGCGGTCCGCGTCGATATCCTCTGCCCACTCAAAGGTGGTGGCCACAAGGCGCACATTGTCTTTCGTCACTGCCAGCATCCCCCCCGCGCAGGCCGCGCGGCGGCGCTTGCCGTCAATGGTCACCCGTGCCTCACCCGTGCCCAGCGCCGTTACATAGGGCGAATGCCGGGCCAGGATGCACACGTCGCCGTCAATGGCCCGCACGATGAGCTTTTCCGCCTCGCCGTCGAAGAAACCTCCGTCCGGCGTCACGATTTGAAGATGAAAGGTTGACATGGCGTCTCCCCCTTACAGCGTTTTTGCCTTCTCCAGCACGTCGTCGATCGTGCCGGCGAAGAGGAACGCGGATTCCGGCAGATCGTCGTGCTTGCCCTCGATGATCTCCTTAAAGCCGCGGATGGTCTCCTTGAGCGGCACATATTTGCCCTGCATGCCCGTGAATTGTTCGGCCACGCTGAACGGCTGGGACAAAAAGCGCTGTATCTTGCGCGCGCGGGAGACTGTGAGCTTATCCTCCTCGGACAACTCATCCATACCCATGATGGCGATGATGTCCTGCAATTCCTTATACCGCTGCAGGATGCGCTGCACGTCGCGCGCCACCTCGTAGTGTTCGCGGCCCACCACGTCCGGCGTCAGGATGCGGGAGTTGGACTCCAGCGGGTCCACAGCCGGATAAATGCCCAGGCTGGAAATGCTGCGCGACAGCACTGTCGTCGCGTCCAGATGGGCGAAGGTGGTGGCCGGCGCGGGGTCCGTCAGGTCATCGGCCGGCACATACACGGCCTGTACGGAAGTAATGGAGCCCTTTTTCGTGGAGGTGATGCGTTCCTGCAGGGCGCCCATTTCCGTGGCCAGCGTGGGCTGGTAACCCACGGCGCTGGGCATACGGCCCAGCAGGGCGGAAACCTCGGAGCCCGCCTGGGTAAAGCGGAAAATATTGTCGATGAACAGCAGCACGTCCTGGTTTTCCCGGTCGCGGAAATATTCGGCCATCGTCAGGCCCGAAAGGCCCACGCGCATACGCGCTCCCGGCGGCTCGTTCATCTGGCCGTACACCAGCGCCGTTTTGGAAAGCACGCCGCTCTCCTTCATCTCGTTGTACAGGTCGTTGCCCTCGCGGGTGCGCTCGCCCACGCCTGTGAATACCGAAAGGCCGCCGTGCTCCTTGGCAACGTTGTTGATCAGTTCCATGATCAGCACGGTCTTTCCCACGCCCGCGCCGCCGAACAGGCCGATCTTGCCGCCCTTGGCGTAGGGGGCGATGAGGTCCACGACCTTGATGCCTGTTTCCAAAATCTCGGTGGTGGATTCCTGCTCGTCATAAGCGGGCGGCTGGCGGTGGATGGGCCAGCGCTCCTGAGCCTCCGGCGCGGGAAGATTGTCCACAGGGTCTCCCAGCAGATTGAAGATGCGGCCCAGGCATTGATCGCCCACGGGCACCGTGATGGGGCTGCCCGTATCCACGGCTTTCGCGCCGCGCACAAGGCCGTCGGTGCTGGACATGGCGATGCAGCGCACAACGTCGTCGCCGATGTGCTGCGCCACCTCCAGCGTGATGGTGTCGGCCCCGTTCTCCACCGTGATGGCATTCAGCAGGCCCGGCAGATGCCCGTCGGGGAATTTGATGTCCAGCACAGGCCCGATGATCTGGGTGACTGTGCCGATGTTCTGATTGCTCATTGGCTTGTCTCCTTTGAATAGGATGAAAACAGCTTTCGGCTGTGTGCGCCTGCGCTTCGCGCGGCCCCCTGCGAGGGCAGGCTTGAAATACCTGCAGGGCGTTTCCGGATGTGCGGAGCATACGCCGAAAAACGGGAAGCACCCGTTTTTCAGGCGTGGGACGCGGGGCGTCCATTGAGGACTGTTCTCGTCGCTTCGCTCCTCGAACGGCTAAGGCACCCGCTTGGCGCTCCGGCGCATCCAGCGCGCTACCCGCGCGCCTCTGTGCGCCTGCGCTTCGCGCGGCCCCCTGCGGGGGGGTAGGCTTGAATTGCCCTGCTGGCGTTTCAAGCCAAGTGTTTTATGCCTCCGCGCCGGCCACGATCTCCGTGATCTCCTGCGTGATGGCGCCTTGCCGCGCACGGTTGTATTTCAGTGAAAGGTCCTCGATCATGTCGCCCGCGTTTTTGCTGGCCGCATCCATCGCAGTACGCCGCGCCCCCTGTTCGCTGGCCACGCTCTCCGCTATAGCCCCCCACAAAAGGCCGCCCACATATTCCGGAACGATCGCGTCGTATACCGCCTCGCTGGACGGCTCGTAGATCGTCAGGCTCTCCGCCGTGTTCTTTGCTTCCCTGCGCTCGTAGCGGATGGGCAGCATTTTCAGCACCG
>ERZ1503895.523-NODE-523-length-9264-cov-4.069171_pt1 | contig 9264 bp, 10 predicted proteins | sample MGYA00572422_ERZ1503895 | MGnify/ENA primary metagenome ERZ1503895 (study PRJEB39906, sample SAMEA3182112) | gut metagenome | biome: human; feature: gut; material: Stool; isolation source: human stools | place: Canada | collected 2013-05-06 ...
GCATCGGATCGTGCAAAAAGAAGGCAGTGCAAATTTGGCACTGCCTTCTTTTTTTTCGGTCGGCGATCCCGTTTTTTGAAACTCAAAGCACTTTTGCAAGGAAATCCTGCAGGCGCGGGTTTTTCGGCGCGCCGAAGATCTGCTCCGGCGTGCCCTCCTCGACGAGCTTGCCCTGATCGAGGAAGAGTACGCGGTTTCCGACCTCGCGGGCAAAGCCCATCTCATGCGTGACGACGACCATGGTCATGCCGGTGTGCGCCAGCTCCTTCATGACGTCGAGCACCTCGCCGACCATCTCGGGGTCGAGCGCGGATGTCGGCTCGTCGAACAGCATGACCTCCGGCTCCATCATGAGTGCGCGCACAATGGCCACGCGCTGCTTCTGGCCGCCGGAGAGCTGGATGGGATAGGCGTCGGCGCGGTCCTCAAGGCCGACGCGGCGCAGCAGCTGCAGGGCCTTTTCCGTGGCCATTTCGCGCGGCATACGGAGCACCTTTTCCGGCGCCAGCGTCATATTCTGCAGGATGGTCCGGTGCGGGAAGAGGTTGAAATGCTGGAAGACCATGCCCATCTTCTGGCGCAGCTGGTCGATGTTGACCTTTTTCTGCGTGATATCGATGCCGTGGAACAGGATAGATCCGCTCGTCGGCGTCTCCAGCAGATTCAGGCTGCGCAGGAACGTGCTCTTGCCGGAGCCGGATGGCCCGATGGCCGCGATGACATCGCCCTGCCGGATATCGACGGAGATGCCGTCCAGCGCGCGGATGGCGTCCTTTTTGAAATACTTACAGAGATTCTGCACGGAGATGATGACATTATCTGCGGTCGCCACGGCTCATTCTCCTTTCGAAATACTGGATGATCTTCGACGTCGGGAACGTCAGGCAGAAATACACGCAGGCAGCGATGATCAGCGGCTCGCCAATGGAGAACGTCGCGGACTTCACGGAGTTCACGGCGGACATGATCTCCTGCACGCCGATGGTATAGCAGATGGACGACTCCTTGATGATCGTCACGAACTCATTGGCGATGGCCGGGAGGATGTTCTTGATGGCCTGCGGCAGCACGATGGACTGCAGCGTCTGGCGGCGCGTCAGGCCGAGGCTGCGGGCGGCCTCCGACTGGCCGGGGTCGATGCTCTGGATACCGGCGCGGATAATCTCGCTGAGATAAGCAGCGGAGTTCAGCGCCAGCGAAATGACGCCCGGCAGAAAGCGCTCAAAGCGAATGAAGCCGAACAGCTTGAACGACGGCAGCGATACGCCGCCGAAAACGATATAATAGATGATGAACAGCTGCACGAGCATCGGCGTCGCGCGGAACACCTCCACATAGATGGAAGCGAAAATGCTCAGAGGCTTGATGCGGCTCATACGCATCAACGCCAGAACGAGAGCCAGCAGAAAGCCAAACACGACCGTCAGGAACGACAGCGATACGGTGCAGATCATGCCCTCCTTGAACATGGTCAGATATTTTAGGGCGGCGCGGAAGCCATTGACAGAAAGCAACGGGGGTCCCTCCTTTTTTATTTTGACAGACAGGCAGACTTCTCTCGCCGTTCCGGCGGGAGAAGTCTGCGATTTCCTTACTCTTTCAGATGCGTGCTTACCCCTGATTATCCAGCAGACCTTCGTAGGTATTGCCCTCGGCAAGCGTGTTGGCCTCGGCGACAAACTTGTCCATGGAGCCGTCCTCCTTGGCAGCGGCAATGGCGAGATTCACGGCTGCCAGCAGTGCGCCATTGCCCTTGCTCACGCCGACGACGGAACCCTCCTGCTCATAGGGGACGTCGAACTTGACACACAGCTCCGGATAGTTCTTGGCATAGGCCTCGGCAACGACCGTCTCGATGAACGCCCCGTCCAGCTTGCCGCTCAGCAGCTCTGCAATGATGTCCGTGACCTTCGAGAGCTCCACGATATCGGCGTCCGGCGTGTTCTCCTTGGCGAGGTCGGCCTGAATGGAGCCGAGCTGCGCGCCGATCTGGTACTCCGCCTTGTTGGCGTCGGCCAGCGCGGAGAAGGAATCCGCCTTGTCCTGCACGGTCACGAACGACTGGCCGCCGACATAGTAGATATCCGAGAAGTCCATCTTGTCCTCACGGGTGGGATCGGGAGAGTAACCGGAGAGCGCAAGGTCGACCTTCTTCGCGCTGAGCTCGCTGAGCGTACCGTCGAAGTCCATGGGGATGATCTCGAGCTCGAGGCCGAGATAATCGGCGATGTACTGCGCAAGCGCGATGTCGAAGCCCACAAGCGTCGGATTCTCGTTCTCATCGATGGAATAGAATTCATACGGCGCGAAGTCCGGGCTGGTCGCGACGGTCAGCTTGCCGTCCGTGACCGTCTTCAGCAGGGGCTTCAGCTCCTCGATGGACATGGATGCATAATCGGTTTCATCTGCGTCTGCGCCCTTGCCGCAGCCCGCAAACAGAGACAGCGCCAGCGCAAGGGCCAGCGTCAGGACGATCCATTTTTTCATGCTTTCATTCTCCTTCATGTTCCGGCGGAGCGTGTCCGCTTTATCGCTTGAATTTATATACATTCTATATCAATTTTTATTCAAAGTCAATCCCAAAAACCGACGAAGAATCCGTCATGCAGAGACACAATGCTGTGCAGCTTTCACAAGAACGGCCCAAAACCGAATTTTCCGAAAAACCAAAAATATGGCTTGACAAATTCCGCAAAATGAAGTACAATAATTCACGCAAATCGCGCCATGCTACTGTGGCTCAGTTGGTAGAGCAGCTGATTCGTAATCAGCAGGTCGCCGGTTCGAGTCCGGCCAGTAGCTCCAAAAGCAGTCCTTGTTCGCAAGGGCTGCTTTTTCGTTGTAGAAACCACCCCCACCGGCTGCGCCGGTGGGGGTCCTTTTCTCAGCAAAAGCCGGCCGCCCGGAAAACCCGGACGGCCGGTTTGAAATTGTGTTACAGCAGCGCCTTTTTCTGCTCCAGCCGGTCGTAGTTATGCAGCCAGTCGGATTTAAGGAAGTAGATGAGGAAAATGACGCAGCTCACGCCCCAGGTAAGCGGATAGGCCGTGAAGATGACGTCGATTTTGGCCACAAGCGGCACGACGATGGAGATATAGGCCACGCGCAGCACACACCAGATGGCAAGCATGATGAACATCGGCACCGTCGGCTTGCCCGCGCCGCGCATAATGCCCGCGATGCAGTGGGCAAAGGCCAGGAAGCAGAAGAACAGCGCCTCCACATGGGCCTGCCGCACGCCGATCTCAATGACGGCGGGGTCGTTCTGGAAAATGGCCACGAGCGGCTCTGCCAGCAGGAACAGCACCACGCCGATGCACTCGGCCAGCGTTGTGGAGCAGACGATGCCGAAGCGCACGCCCTTCTTCACGCGCTCATACTGATGTGCACCGAGGTTCTGGCTGACGAAGGTCGTCAGCGCCATCGTGAAGCAGGTGATGGGAAGGAAGGCAAAGCCCTCGAGCTTGGCATAGGTGCCGCAGCCCGCCATGGCGTTCGAGCCGAAGGCGTTGATGTTGCTCTGCACGATGACGTTTGCAAAGGCGATGATGGAATTCTGCACGCCGGAGGGCAGACCGAAGTGGATAACCTGCTTGAGCATGGGCAGATGGAAGCGAATCTTGCGCAGGCGCACACGGTAGACCGTGTCATAGTGGCACAGACGGAAGATACAAAGGCCGAGGCTCACGAACTGCGAAATACTCGTGGCCAGTGCGGCAGACCAGACACCCCAATGGAACACACCGACAAACAGCAGATCGAGCGCGATGTTCACAAGCGACGACAGGATCAGGTAATACAGCGGGTGGCGGCTGTCTCCCACGGCCTGCAGGATGCCGACGCAGAGATTATACATGACGATGGCTATGGAGCCCGCAAAATACATCCGGAAATAGTCGATAGAGTTCGGCAGCACGTCCGTATCCGTCTTCATGAGGCGCAGCAGCTGCGGCGTGAGCGTCATGCCGAGCACCGTCAGCACGATGCCCGCCGTCAGGCCGAAGGCCAGCGTCGTATGGACGGCCGTCTGGAGTTTCTCGTTGTCCTTCGCGCCGTAGTAGCGTGCGATGACGACGCCCGCGCCGACGGCGATGCCGTTGAAAAAGCCGACGAGCAGGAAGATCAGACTGCCGGAGGAGCTGACGGCGGCATAGGCGTTCTTATCCAGGAAGCGGCCGACGATAAAGGCGTCAGCTGTGTTGTAGAGCTGTTGGAAAATGTTTCCGAGCAGGATAGGCAGGGCAAAAAACAGCATGCCGCGCCAGATCGAGCCGGAGGTCAGCGAATGCTTCATCTTCGTCTCCTTTTCTTTTCTGAAATTTTATTTAGACACAGACGCTCTGTGCCGCAATCATGCTTGAGGACCGGAAATCGGGGGAAGGAAAGAAGGAACGGAAACCGTCAGGGTGTCCTTTCGCGTTCCTTCACCCGCCGCAGCGGCAAAAATGCAAAATAGTATTCTATTTTACACTTTTGTAAACAGCTTGGCGAAAAAGTCCAAAAGGACCTTTGGGATAAGCTGCAGACCTGCTGCCTAAAATTGGCCGCAGGTCTTTTTGCAGAGATTCTGCCATAATTATAGCATGGTTTTTCCGTTCCCGCAAGTCCTGCTGCACGCCGCGAAAAAAAATGCTGCGGAGGTCCTCCGCAGCATCGGGCCGTCAGGGCTTCAGTTTCTGCACCGCATCCGTGATGGTCTGCTCCACAGCATCGGCGGCCTTCTGCGCCTCCCGGCGCACGCCGGACTGCCGCGGCAGCATCAGCGCTACCGTGCCGCCTGCGGCCATGCCGAGGCCGAGCGTCAGCAAAAAGGATCGTACCTGCATCGTTCTTCCTCCCTTCACGCTTTTCTGCACGGTTAGCATGCCCGCGCCTGCGCAAAAAAACACTTCAGCTTTTTGCCAAGCTGCTTTCGAAATTGCAAAAATGAAATTTTGAAATATTATCTTGCAATTTTTCCCGCTGCGGGGAGTGATGGAACGAGAAGGGAGACCCTGACGGTTTCCATTCCTGCTTTTCTTCCCCTCCGAAGCTTTTGGCCGGCAGTTTTTTGACCGTCTGTCACTTTTCATTTTTGAATTGCTGTGCTATACTGAAGGAAAATCCCATGCACAGAGAGGAACGGACTATGACAACAATCTACCTGATCCGGCACGCGGAGGCGGAGGGCAATGTCTTCCGCCGCATCCACGGCCAATATGATTCCTGCGTGACGCCGAACGGCCGCCGCCAGATCGCGGCGCTGGCGCAGCGCTTTGCAGGTATCCCCGTCGACGCGGTCTATGCCAGCGATCTGAAGCGCACCTGCCTGACGGCGACGGCCATCTACCGGCAAAAGAGCCTGCCGCTCCACCGCGACGCGCGCTTCCGCGAGGTCGGCCTCGGCCCGTGGGAGGACACGCCGTTTGGCGAGTTGGAGCGACGTTATCCCGCGCAGCTGCACGCCTTCTCTCACGATTCCTACCATTGGTATGTGGAGGGCGCGGAGTGCTTCCTGCAATATGCACACCGCTTCCTTGCCGGGCTGGACGACGTCGTCCGCCGTCACGAAGGACAGTCCATCGCCATTTTCTCTCACGGCATGGTCCTGCGCGGCGCGCTGATGGAGCTGTTCTTCCCCGGGCAGGACGAGGGCGTCAGCCACAGCGAGAACACAGCCGTCACGGAGCTGCACTGGGAAAACGGCAGCTATGAGCTCGTCTCGCTGAACGACGCCTCGCACCTGACGCCGGAGCTCTCGACGCTCGGCCGCCAGAACTGGTGGCGCGGCAGCCGCTATCTGGATTTCAATATGTGGTATCGCGACGTGGCTCCGGAGGACGCTCCCCTGCTGGCCGCGCTTGGCTGCCCGCAGACGGAGCCGGGCGACCGCGTTCGCATTGCCATGCTGCGCGATACCCCCGCCGGGATGATCGCCACGCGCCGTCTGGATGGCGATGAGGGCGCGCTGCTGCATCTGGCCCTGCTGCCGGAGCACCGCGGCTGCGGGCTGGCGGCGCAGCTTCTGGGCGAGGCGATCTGCCCGCTGCGTGCCGGGGGCGCAAAGCACCTGCGCCTGCTTCGCCCGGTAACGGACAAGGGCACAAAGCGCCTGCTCGCCACCTATGGCATCACGGACGGCTGCTCCATCGTGCCGACGGAGGAATAACTACTTCTTGCTTTCTCCTGCCCGGCATGGTAGAATAGGCTTACAGAAAAGAAAGAGAGGTACCTCCCATGGCAGAACCCTATGTCAACCCCGCGGAGCTTCCGGTGAAGCGCCGCGAAAACATCGCCCTCGGCGTGCTCGGCGCGCTGCTCTTCTCCGCCGCCGGTGGCCTGGTCCATTTCGGCTTGCTGCAGCTCGGCTATATCGCGTGGATCAGCGCGCTGGTCGGCATGGCCGCCGGTTACTTCGGCTATGGCCTGTTTTCCGGCCGGAAGAACACCGTGCACGGCGCGATCCTCGCCGTCGTGTTCACCATGCTGATGATCGTCGCCGCCGAATATTTCGGTCTGGCAAAGGAGATCTTTGATGCGCTCAAGGAAACCTACGATATCGCGTTCCGCGATGCCTTGGCATCCGTTCCCGATTTCCTGACGGAGGCGGAGATCCGAACCAGCGTTCTGAAGGACCTTGGCATCGCCTTTGTCTTCAGCATTCTGGAGGCCGTCTTCTTCATCCGCGACGCCGTCCGCAAGTCCAAGGCCGCCGCTGCCGCCGAGACAGAGGCCGCCGCAAAGAACCCCGCAGAGTTCTGATCCCCGATCTATCCAAAGAGCCGCCCACCGAGGGCGGCTCTTTTCAGCTTGTCAGAAAAAGTCCCTTCGGGCCTTTTCTCCAAGCTGCTTTCGCACCGTGTTTGCACCACGGAAAACCTTGGTGCGCTGCGTTTCCTTGTCTTTCGATTTTTCCGTTGTGTCGGAGACTGCGCCTTCAGCAGGTCTGTCACAACCTGCTGGAGCTGTGCGGCATTCTTGGTTGAACTCGACGCCATTCAGTCGCTTCTTTGAAACTGTCCAATATGTACTGCCCTGACGGGCATCTGGCTGATCCGTCAACACGCTGACAGCATCGGCAACGGAAAAGTACCATTCTTCCTTTTCCTCGTCCCACGCAGTGCGGATCCGTTTGTCCTCAAAGAGCTGTATATTTTGTTCCCGCCTCATGCCCCCCTCTCCACGGCCATTATAGCACGCTCCTTTCTCCGCGCCGAGGCATCATAAATACGAATTCCCTAACATTTATAATTGAATCCATCTATGAACCCAAAAAAGAAAGACACGCAGATGCGTGTCTTTCTTTTTTGTCATAACTCAACACTATAGATTTTTATTTCTATGGGTTACTTCCTGTTGCTAAGCCCTTCAAGCTCAGGAGGAGTATCCATGTATAACTTATCGCTCCCAATGCTATTCAAAAAGTCTTTAATGATTGTTTCGATATCATATTTTAGCTTTTCAAAGAGTTTTCTTCGCTCCTCCTTATCTGCAAAATACTCGCTATAGTAAAGAGGTAAACTATCCATAAGCTCATATAAATGAATGCAAAGGTACCTATCAATATAGTATCCATTTTTACTTATTACTGCACGCTGATAATTAAGTTCAAGTCTACACATGCCCTTCTCGTCACTTTTTCGATAAATATTCCAGCTTGTCTGATTCGGAGAACAGTGGCTGTACTTGTTTAGTCCATGTCTGATATTTTTTCTGTAGTCTCCAAGCGGAATGGATTGATCAACCACCTTATCTGCTGTCCACGTTCTTGCTGCTTGGCTTGCCTTGAGTTCGCCATTAAGCCATTTGTTTGCATTTATGTCACTTTGAACCACTGCGAGCAAGCAGTCTAAGGCGTCTTCTATCGATCTCATGAGAGTTACAGCAGCAGAGTGGTAACCAGCAGCATTGATCATTCCAATACTATTCATGGTTCCAAGCAGATGTAATATTATTTGTTCAGCGGCTGACTGCGATGCAATTGATTTATTATTGGGTAATGGATGATTCGCAAAGATTTCCCATATCATTTTAATTGCTTTTTGGACAGGACTGCTTTCTCTGACGATATCAGAAAAAGGAGGTTGCAAGCTATTCATGTTCTCACCTCAATGGCCCGTTTTTTATTATATCGCATTTCATAACGAATAGATTTTCGAACCCCCAACCTGAAAATTACGATGTGCGAAACGACTCTTCAAGCTTTACTCTGGCTTCTCTGTTTCCTCAGCCGCTTCAAGCTGCAGAATCCTGTGATCCTCCGTCAGCACCTTCATCTGGCTAATAGCAATGGCGTTGAGCTTTGCCAGCCGTTCAGGCTGCGATATTCCTTCATTAATGAACACGGCATTCAAGTTTTCCAAGTTTGACAGGCACACGAGCTGCGATACATTCGCATAGTCCCGGATGTTCCCCTTGAGATCCGGATGGGAATCCCGCCACTGCTTGGCCGTCATGCCGAACAGAGCCATGTTCAAGACATCCGCCTCATTGGCATAGACCAAGGAAATTTGACGAGCGGACAGTTCAGGCGGAATCAGATTTTCCTTGATGGCATCCGTATGAATGCGATAATTGATCTTGGCAAGGTTGCGCTTGATATCCCAGCCAAGCTGTTTCATTTCCTCGGTCTTGAGCCGCTCAAACTCTTTGACCAGGTAAAGTTTAAACTCCACGGAGATCCATGAGGCAAACTCAAACGCGATTTCCTTATGGGCGTAGGTTCCACCATAGCGGCCAGCCTTGGAAACAATGCCAATGGCGCCGGTCGCATCCACCCACTTCTGTGGCGTCATCACAAAGCTGTTCAGCCCTGCTTGACTTCTAAACGCATCGAATTCGACACGGTTAAAATCTGGATTGTAGAGTGTTTCCCACACACCGAGAAACTCGATGGTGTTTCTATTGCGAAGCCAGTTTTGAATGATGTACCGTGGATTGTCATTATCCTTGATTTTTGCAATGTCTGTCAAGCTGAGAAAGTCATCACGCTTGAGATCCCACTGCACATTGATCTCTGTTCCGCGAACAATTAGCTTATCCATCTTCACCGCACCTCCCAACAGTTAATTCTTTTAAAAGTCCTTGACACCCCTCCAGCACATCCTGCCAGGTCGCCTCGAAGTCCTCGGTGTACCATGGGTCCGCCACATTGCCGGGGCGGACAGTGTGGTGCATCAGGAGGGACATCTTTTCGGCATAGTCGCCGCCGCAGATGCGATACATATCCTGGAGGTTGGCCTGGTCCATGCCGATCAGGAGATCGTATTCGTCGTAATCCCGATT
>ERZ1503895.564-NODE-564-length-8864-cov-3.025769_pt1 | contig 8864 bp, 5 predicted proteins | sample MGYA00572422_ERZ1503895 | MGnify/ENA primary metagenome ERZ1503895 (study PRJEB39906, sample SAMEA3182112) | gut metagenome | biome: human; feature: gut; material: Stool; isolation source: human stools | place: Canada | collected 2013-05-06 ...
ATTCTGAATGTTGTGATCCGCACCGATTTTCAAGAAAAGGGATTCCAATCCCTTGCGGTGGGTATGATCGCCGGAACAAGTCCACAGGATGTCACCAGGGACGTTCTGGCAAACGGCGGCGACATCAGACGGTCTGCTTTTGCCAAAGGGGAATCCGGTTATGCAGTGTTGACCGGCTATTCGCATCTCATGAAAGTTACAATGCGGATCATCGTCTGGAACCAGAGCGACCGCTTTATACTTCAATTGGCCGACGACCGGGCAATCGACAAGGATGGCAAGCACTCCTATGATAAATATGCCGACAGCATTGAAATTCTGGCGCATATTGATTATGCTAAAAAACAGCCTGCGGCTGTTTTTTAGGACATGCGGACCGTCCCCGGCCCGCGGCCATCCGGATAAGTTTTTGTTGCGGAGCAATAAAAACAGGGATAATGATAACGTCGCGGCCAACGCTTTGGGCGGAACAAGCCGCCAGTTGCTTTGAAAAGCCTGTTTGTGTGCATTGTATGGAAAGGGGAACATCATGAAAAATGATATCGACGATCTGCTGAACAGCGTGTTCGGTTCGCGCACACTGCGCACCGGCGGGCAGGCGGCAGGCCGGGAGAAGCCGGAAACGCCACGTCTGACGCTGGAGCCTGAACCGAAACAGCCGTCCCCGCGCGGCCGGAGCCCTCAGCGCCGCACCGCGCCGGGACGGCCCGCGGCACCCTCCCGCGGCGCCTCGCGGGAGGACGCGCGCCCCAAGGCGGACGTACCAGTCATTGACTTTGACGCCATCGGAAAGCAGCCCCCCGGGACAGATCTCCACGCCGCGCCGGACTTTGCCGCCATAGAACGCCGGGCTGCAAACGCCGCGCGGGAGCTGCAGGCTCTGGAGCGCGCGGCTCCACGCACGGGTGCGGCGCTGGACGAGGCCATCGCGCGCCAGCGAAAGGAGATCGAGGCCCTGAACCGCAGCGCGCTGGAGGACATCCACCGCATCGGACGTGAGCTGGAGACTCCTGAAGTGCGCGGCCTTTCCGGCGGGTCCGCACAAGAGGCGGCCGCGGCTCCCCTGCCCAACCACGCCGCCCCGCGGGGCAAGGCGGGGCTGGAGGGCTTCGACGGGTTGGCCGAAGCGCTGGGCGGAACCGTACTGGGTCAGCCGGATTATCTTCAAAAGCTGGTCATCGCGCTCAAGCGGCCGTATGTGATGGGCCACGAGGGTGAAAGCGCGCGCAACGCTTTCCTCGTCACCGGTCCGGCGGACACAGGCAAGCACCTGAGTCTGTGTGCCGCCGCAGAGGAACTGGCCCGGCGCGGCGTGTTCGTCAGCGGGGATATCTCCTGGATGGATCTGTCGCTGTACCCAACCGCCGCAGAGGAAAAGCTTTTTTTGCAGGATCTGTATATGGCGCTGGCCGCCAAGGGCGACATCGTAGTGTTCGAACACTACGAGCGCTGCCAGCCTGCGTTCCTGACGGTCCTGTCCAATCTGGTGCAGCGGGGCAAAAGCCCGCTGGCCGGGCGCTACGTATTGCAGAACGGCCGTCTGGTGGACGCGGGCAACGCCCTTGTCACCGACGCCGTGGGCGCGCTCACGCCACGGGGCAAATACCTTGTGCTGCTCAGCGAGGCCCCCGTTGCCAAACTGGCGGACAGCTTCGGCGCGCCGTTTGTTTCGGCGCTGGGAGATATCTGTGAGACGGCCGCCCTCACGCCCGAAAGCTTGTCCGCTGTGGCGAAAGCGGAATTTGACAAGCTGGCTGCCCGCGCGCAAAAGGCGCTGGGCTTCACCGTCACAGCCGGGGATGCGGCACTGCTCCTCGCCGCCGAAAGCAGCGGACGCGCCAAGGGCGCGCAGGGCGTGCTGGCATTCTGGGACCGCGCCTACCGCGCGCTGGCCCAGTACCGGCTGGAACACGACGACGCACCCAAAGCCGCCGCGCTGGGCGCAGCGGACGGCCGCCTGACTGCAGACTTCGGCGCAGGCCCGGCGGATCTGCTCTCCCTGCTTCCTGAAGCTTACCAAGGCGAGGTGGAAGCTGTAAAGGCAGAATTGGACGGCATCGTAGGCCTTGCAGCCGTAAAGGAATACGTACTCAGTTTGGAGGACAATTTTGCCGTGCAGGCGCGGCGCAAAGCCGCCGGCCTCAAGACGGCCAGCGTTTCCATGCATATGATCTTCACCGGGAACCCCGGCACAGGCAAAACGACCATTGCCCGGCTGGTGAGCCGTTACCTGAAGGCCATCGGGGTGCTGAGCGGCGGGCAGCTGGTGGAAGTGACACGCGCCGACCTTGTGGGCCGTTATGTGGGCCACACCGCACCGCTTACCACACAGGTGCTCAAATCCGCCGTAGGCGGCGTGCTGTTCATCGACGAAGCATACAGCCTGTACCGCGGAAAAGACGACAGCTTCGGGCTGGAGGCCATTGATACGCTGGTCAAAGGTATGGAGGACCACCGGGACGATCTCATCGTTATCCTGGCCGGCTATTCCAAAGAGATGGCCGAATTTTTGACGGCCAACAGCGGCCTGAAAAGCCGTTTTCCAAACATCATTGAATTCCCCGATTATACCGGCGAAGAGCTGCTGGCCATTGCAAAGCTGCAGGCGGGCGGCAAGGGGTATACGCTGGACGAGCGCTGCGACGCAAATCTGCTGGCCTATTTCAACGCCGTGCAGCTCACCCGCGCGCGGGACGCAGGCAACGGGCGGCTGGCCCGCAACAAAGTGGAGGAGGCCATCCTCAACCAGTCCCGCCGCCTTGTGGCCCAGCCCGAAGCAGACCTGTGCCTGCTGCTGCCCGAGGATTTCCAGTTGGACGATGTGGGCGGAGTATAAACAGCCTTCCGCAGGTCTGCCTGCGTTTTTATAGATATCTGACAAGCAAAGGAGATGTTCACTATGCGAAAATATCAGGCTCTTTTTTTCCGCAATAAGACCAAGAGGGTCCTGCAATGCTGACCCTTCGCATCAAGGGAGGCTGTCATGATAAAATTGACGCAGATAGACGAAACAAATTTTCTGGAATGCTTTGCGCTACGGCTGGACAATGGGCAGGAGCGCTTTGTCTCATCCCCCATCCGCAGTCTGGCACAGGCTTATGTGTACCGGGACCAGTGTATGCCCTTCGGCATTTACGCCGGGGACAAGATGATCGGATACGTCATGGTTATTTACGACCGTGAGGAACAGACCTACAATATCTGGCATTTCATGATCGACGCGGCGCACCAGCGAAAGGGGTACGGCAAAGCTGCTTTGGCGCAGGTGATCCGATATATCAAAACAAAGCCGTTTGGGCCGTCCGGCACGGTGCTGCTCACCTGCAGCCCGGAAAACCAGGCAGCGTACGCCCTGTATACAGATTTTGGCTTTTGCCCAACGGGACGGTGCGACGGAAAGGAACAGGAGCTTTGCCTGAAGCTCGCCCCGGCGCGGCCGAATACGGAGATAAAAGTATAATACGCCAACAGAAAACGCGCCCCGCAGGCCGGATACATTTCGGATGCGGGCGCGTTTTTATTGTAGAGAAACCACCGGTTTTGCATATGCGTGCAAAGCCCTGTATTACCGGCATGCGCGCCCGGTGGCGCAAGTACGGTCCGCCAGCCGCAAAAATTTTACTGCCGGCTGCCCGCAAGCGGGCTTATTCCAGCATCGTCAGATGTTTTCCCGCTCTGTTTTCCTCCATCCGGTTTTGATGTGCTCCACGATTTTTACCGCATCCTTTCCTGCGATATTTTGGCGCAGCCGCAATGGTGATATTTGCAAATCCAGCTCGTATGCGATAACGCATTTACATCATTCAGCTGAATCGGATAAGCAGAAGCAGGCGCTTTCGCACCGGCTCGCCTGTTATGGCCTGTGCTGCGGTATGAGCCAGCAGCTTGTCTGCAATCGGGTCTGGACTTGTAGCTTTCCTTCCTATTGTGTATCCTCCCTTTTTGCCTTCGACCGTACCAGAAGACTGCTGCAGAAATTAAAAAAGAGCACTTCTCAGATGAACTCTAAGAAGTGCTCTCATAGCATTGCTAAACCTGTAGCTTATTCGTTTGAACTCCGTCATTCTTCATAACGATGCATTATTCTTCAACAATTTGCTGTCAAAATGCTGTCATCCACAGTTTGACAGCACAGAGCTCCGCAGCATATAGGGCAACACCGCACAATTCACGGCTGATGCCTAAGCGTCGTCTCGCTTGCAGATTTTCCGGCAACTGTCACAAAAATCTGTCGGCGCGGTTCGACACTTAGAATTGTGCGGTGTTGCCTTAGTTGTTTTCCATTGCGAATTCAACTATAGATTATGGTTTTATCAGTCGATGGGTTTCATCGTCGGGAAAAGGATGACCTCGCGGATGGTGCTGGAATTCGTCAGCAGCATTACACAGCGGTCAATGCCCATACCCATGCCGCCCGTCGGGGGCATGCCGTATTCCAGAGCCGTCAGGAAATCCTCGTCCAGCATCTCGGCCTCGTCGTCGCCGCGCTCGCGCTGCTCCGCCTGCTTGACGAAGCGCTCGCGCTGGTCGATGGGGTCGTTCAGCTCGGAATAGGCATTTGCCATCTCACTGTGGCAAATAAACAGCTCGAAGCGTTCCGTCAAACGCTTGTCCTGCGGGCTGCGCTTTGTCAGAGGAGATACCTCCACCGGATACATTGTGATGAATGTGGGCTGAATGAGCTTTTCCTCCACACGCTGGTCAAAGCAGGCGTACAGCGCGTTGCCCCAAGTGGGCTCCGCCGCCTCCGGCAGCTCCACACCGATGGCTTCGGCCGCGGCAACCGCCTGGGCATTGTCGGAGATGGCGCCGAAGTCGATGCCTGCATACTCCTTCACGGCGTCCACCATAGTCAGGCGGCGCCAGCCCGGCGTAAGGTCGATCTTTTCGCCCAGCCACTCCACCTCATAGCCGCCCAGCAGCTCCAGCGCGGCCGAGGAAAGGATCCCCTCGGCAATGTCCATCATCGTATGGAAATCCGCATACGCCTGATACAACTCCACGGTCGTAAATTCCGGGTTATGCTTCGGGTCCATGCCCTCGTTGCGGAAAATACGGCCGATCTCATACACGCGGTCGATGCCTCCTACGATCAGCCGCTTGAGCGGCAGCTCTGTGGCGATACGCATATACATATCAATATCCAGCGTGTTGTGGTGGGTCACGAAAGGACGCGCCGCAGCCCCGCCTGCGATGGTGTTCAGCACCGGCGTTTCCACTTCCATATAGCCGCGCTCATCCAGGTAATTGCGCATATGGCGAATAAATTTGGAGCGCACCTCAAACGTCTTGCGCACCTCCGGGTTGACGATCAGGTCCACATAGCGCTGGCGGTACCGCGCCTCGCGGTCCTTCAGGCCGTGGAATTTTTCGGGCAGAGGCAGCAGGCTCTTGCTCAGCAGTACGATCTCGGTGACATGCACGCTGATTTCGCCCATCTTCGTACGGAACACAAAGCCTCTGACGCCGATGATATCGCCGATATCAAATTTCTTGAACGCCTGATACTCCTCCACACCCACGTCGTCCCGGCGGACATAAAGCTGGATGTTGCCCGTGGTGTCCCGAAGGTCCGCAAAGCTGGCCTTGCCCATCACGCGCTTGCTCATCATGCGGCCCGCCATGCACACGCTGCGGCCCTGTTCACCCTCGGGCACGTCCACAAAGCTCTCTTTCACCTCGGCGGCAAAATCCGCCTGGGGATAGCTTGTCAGCTCAAAGGGGTCGTTTCCGGCCTCCTGCAAGCCGCGCAGCTTTTCGCGCCGGATGGCGACCAGCTCGTTATACGCCTGCTCACTCACTTCTTCGGCTACGGCCCCGATCTTCTGCTGGGCTGCCTCCAACGCATTGCCCAACTGTTCCAACGTTTCGTTTGCCATGCTTGTCCTCCAACATCTCGCAATTTGTCCCATCCAGTATAGCACAAAATATAACACAAAAACAGGTGCTTTCGCACCTGTTTTTGAAAAAAGCCTGATTTTGTGCGGCTTACAGCTCTGCTCGGCCGATCTCCATCACTTCGTACTGCACAACTGCGCCGCTGGGCAGCGTGATATCCACCTTATCGCCCACGGAATGGCCAATAAGGGCCGCTCCGATGGGAGATTCATCCGAGATCTTTCCGTTCACCGGGTCAGCCTCGGTGGAACCGGTGATATCGTATTCGTCTTCATCCCCGTCCTCATCCTTGATGCGCACATGACTGCCGACGCTGATATGGTCGGTAGAAAGCTCGTCCTCGGTGACGACGCGGGCATGCTTGAGCATTTTTTCCAAAAGTGCAATGCGGCCTTCCACAAGGCCCTGCTCGTTTTTGGCTTCGTCATATTCACTGTTTTCGAAAAGGTCGCCGTAGCCGCGGGCCACTTTGATCTTTTCGGCCACCTCTTTGCGCTTGACGGTTTTCAGCTGTTCAAGCTCGTCCTCCAATGCACGCAAGCCGGCATAGGTCATGACAATTTCTTTTTCCAAGGTCTCCGGTCTCCTTCACAGATATTGGTACCGCGCCGCGCCACAGTACAAAATGTGGGGCACTTGTACAATATGGGTTATTATAGTGTTTTTGCTTTTGGCTGTCAAGCGGAAAACCAAAATTATACAAATTGCACCAGTAAATGGGGATTTCTTTGTATATTACGGCTGAACAGACATTTTTTGTGAGCCTGTTCCGTTCCCTTGTATACAATGGGCGGCGGCAGACGGGCGTACACAAACACCGTCCTGCTGTAAAATCCCCCTGATGCTGCTATTTTATGCATCGTCCGGACAAAAGAGAACCACAGGAGGGAAAATCATCTCCCTCCTGTGGCGGTTTTCCGCTGGTATTGGGACGTTACTCCTCGTCGTCCTTCATATCAATGAACTTCTTCGCTTCCTCGATGACCTTCGGCTCCAAATTGGAGGGCAGCGGCTCATAGCGGGTGAATTCAAATACAAAGCTGCCGCGTCCTTGCGTGAGCTGGCGCAGATAGGTGGTGAAATCATGCATCTCACTGACCGGCACGTCGGCTTCCAGCGTCTGCTGACCATCCTCGGCCGGATGCATGCCCAGCACGCGGCCGCGCCGCTTTGTCACCTCGCCCATGATGTCACCCAGTACATCGCCCGGAACAGTAGCCATCAGGTTGCCGATGGGCTCCAGCAACACGGGGCCAGCCTCGGGCAGCGCAGCCTTGTAGGCCAGCTTCGCAGCCATCTTAAACGCCATTTCGGAAGAATCCACCGGGTGGTAGCTGCCGTCCAGCAGCGTGGCCTTCAGGCCCACCACGGGGTAGCCGGCCAGCACGCCGTGGCGCACGGCCTCCTGCAGGCCTTTTTCCACCGCCGGGAAATAGTTCTTGGGCACGCTGCCGCCGAACACGTTCTCGGCAAATACAAACTCTCCCTCGTCCGTCGGCTCGAATTCGATCCATACGTCACCAAACTGGCCGTGACCGCCCGTCTGCTTCTTATGGCGGCCCTGTGCCTTACATTTCTTACGGATGGATTCACGGTATGCGATACGCGGCTCGGTGAGGCTCACCTCCACGCCGAACTTGCTTTTGAGTTTGGCGCACACCACATCCAGATGCTGCTCTCCCAGACCGGATATCACCTGCTGCACCGTCTCGGTGTTGACGGCGTACCCCAGTGTCGGGTCCTCTTCCATCAGGCGCTGCAACGCGCCGCTGATCTTGCTCTCGTCGCCTTTCTGCTTTACCTTGATGGCCATGGACAGCGTAGGCCGGGGGAACTCGGGGCGCGGCAGGCTCACCACACGGCCCGGCGCACACAGCGTGTCGCCCGTCTGCGCGGCAGGCAGCTTGGTAATGGCACCGATGTCGCCCGCGCCGATCTCCGCCGCATCCGTCTGCTTTTTTCCTTTCACGAACACCAGCTTGCCCATGCGTTCGGGCTCGCCCGTGCGGCTGTTTACCACCGGAGAGTCCGCCTTGAGCGTGCCGCTGACAACCTTGACATAGCTCATCTTCCCCACAAACGGGTCTGCTACTGTTTTGAATACATATGCGCACAGCGGGTCTTTCGCCTCGCAGGCGATCTCCACTTCGTTTCCGTCGCGGTCCGCCGCAACGCACCCAGCGCCGCGCGCTGCGCTGGGCAGCAGCTTTTTGATGTAGCGCAGCACCATGTCCGTACCCGCCAGCGCAGTGGAGCAGCCGCAGAGTACCGGCGTGATGGCGCCCGTTTTAACGCCTACGCGCACACCCTCCGTCAACTCCTCCTGCGTGAAGGGCTCACCCTCGAAGAATTTCTCCATCAGCGCGTCATCGGTCTCGGCCACAGCCTCGCGCATGGCCTCGATCAGCCCGTCCTCCCGATGGCCGTATTTGGGCATAGGCACTTCGCGGGCCGTGCCGTTGACGTAGCTGTACGCCTTGGATTCGATCAGGTTCACAAACACGCGGCCGCCGGCCTGCTCGATGGGCACGACCACCGGACAGATGGACGGGCCGAACTCCGCTTTCAGCTCTTCAAATACTTTATAGAAATCGGCATGCTCGGCGTCGATTTTAGAGATGTAGATCATACGGCTCTTGCCGTGTTTCAGCGCCAGCTTGTACGCCTTCTGCGCACCGACGGTGAGGCCGCTGCGGCCGGACACTGTAATGAGCACGCTCTCGGCGGCGCGGATGCCCTCGTGCAGACCCAGCTCAAAATCAAACAGACCCGGCGTGTCGATCAGATTTATTTTTACGCCGTCATACTCGACAGGCGCTACGGCCAGCGACAGGGATGCGCGGCGCTTGGCCTCCTCGGGGTCGTAATCGCATACGGTGTTCCCGTCTTCCACACGGCCCAGGCGGTCGGTGCTCTTGGCGGTAAACAGCAGCGCTTCGGCGAGGCTGGTTTTCCCGGCGCCGCCG
>ERZ1503895.568-NODE-568-length-8838-cov-2.766481_pt1 | contig 8838 bp, 7 predicted proteins | sample MGYA00572422_ERZ1503895 | MGnify/ENA primary metagenome ERZ1503895 (study PRJEB39906, sample SAMEA3182112) | gut metagenome | biome: human; feature: gut; material: Stool; isolation source: human stools | place: Canada | collected 2013-05-06 ...
AGTGAGATTATCATTGACGTGAGCGCGGGCAGTACGCGTCAATGCGCGAACGTGAAAGCCGCGGGCGAGCTGGTTATCAATAATATATTTACCGATAAACCCGGTAGCGCCCGTCACCGCGACAGTTTGATTCATGCCAGGGATTCCTGCACATGAAGACTGGCAGCATAAGCCTTCTGATAACGTTTTTTCGCTTCCGCACGGGCAGGCTTGCCGGAGGATGTTCGGGGAATACTGTGGGGCGGCAAGAGATCGATATCCGCGGTAACGCCAAATTCGCTTTGGATCCGAGCTGCCAGCGCGTGGATAAGCTGCCCGCGACGTTCTTCGTCGCTGATCCGACACTGGATCTGCAAAATGATTTTTTCCTGGGCGGTAACAAAAGCAATCGCATCGCCAGAATGAATTTCCGGCTCCTGTTCCGCAATGTATTCAATATCCTGCGGCCAGATATTACGGCCACGAATAATAATCAGATCTTTAATGCGTCCGGTGACATACAGATAACCGTCCAGCAGATAACCAAGGTCTCCGGTGTCTAACCAGCCCGTCGCGGCAATCTCGTCTTGCGAAACCTGGTCGCCAAAGTACCCGCTCATCAGGCTGGGGCCGGAGATGCAAATATGGCCTACCACACGTTCCGCGACAGGTATATCTGCTTCATTGCGGATTTCAATGCCATGTTCCGGCAACGCTTTACCGCAGTTGACGAAAGTCGATACGGCGCGTGTTTCAGCACCCGGCGCGACGGCTTTACCCTGGTATTCGAGGATGTCGCGATCCACTTCGTTAACCACAACCCCGCAGGCTTCATCAGAGAAGCTGACAGCCAGCGCATTTTCTGCCAGTCCGTAGCACGGCATGAAAGTTTTATCGTCAAAGTTAACCTGACGGAAACATTCAGCGAATTGATGGAGTTGTTCTGCGGATATGGGTTCTGCGCCAATACCAGCGACGCGCCAGCAGGAAAGATCCAGTTCAGCGAGATCTTTTTCATTCACGCGGCGCTGGCACAATTCATAGCCAAACGGCGGTGCAACGGAAACGGTGCCACGATTTTTACTGATCAATTTAAGCCATTGCAGAGGACGCATGGCAAAATCCTGAGTGCGCAAATAATCTACTGAAAGCTGCGTGGCGACGGGGGTCAGGAGAAAGCCGACCAGTCCCATATCATGGTAGAAAGGCAGCCAGGAGACGCAGCGGTCGCCAGGGCGTAATTTAATCCCATCGTGGCTTATAGCACGTAGATTAGCCATCACTTCGTGATGGGTGATAATGACGCCACGGGGAAAACGGGTGCTGCCGGAGGTGTACTGGAGGTAGGCGATATCGTTTGGAACTGGACGCTGGAGCACAACATCGGCTTCCGGTAATGCCTTAAACCAGGCGTGGCTTAAAACATGTAATTCGGGGTTGTTGTTATGCGTCGCGGCATTGACCAGTGGCAACCACTCATCACCAGTGATAATGGCTGCGGGCTGGCAACTTGCCAGTAAACCCTGCAGTTTGGCGCTCCAGGAATCCCGCTGACCTACGCCCATTGGAATCGCCAACGGGACGGCGACTAAGCCGGCATACTGGCAGGCAAAAAAAGCCTCTACAAACCCGCTACTCGTTTCGGCAATCAGCGCCACGCGATCGCCTTTTTTCAGGTTCAGCGATAACAACCTTTTCGCACCAGCTTCGGCACGCGCTTTTAACGTCTGATATTCCAGTTGATCTTCAAGTTGGCAACGTCTGTCATAAAAATTCATTCCGGCGCTACTCAGAGCGGCGTAGTCCAAAGCATCAACCAGCGTTGGAAAATCGGCATAGCGCATAGGTAGGGAATGCGTAAAGATTTTATTAGACATATACACCACGAAAAAATTGGATATCAAAAATAAAATGACAATAATGCGGTGGATTATATAGGCATAAAAGATAAATGAGATAGTATTTTCATCGGTGTGAAAATGAACATTGATTTAAATAATAAGTTTGGCTTTTTTGTTTTTATTGTGAATGATATTTAATTTGTGAATATATTAAGAAGGAGCCTTGTCCGGTCGCCTTAAATCGACAAGAGGCATTGTGGCGCTTCTGTGTAGTCTTTGACCTTATCGTAATCATTAATAAATACTATTTATTCTTTGTTTGTATTCATTGGGTTGATTATTAAGATGCCGTTCGTTGCTGTTGCAACCTGTTTTTCACCGTTAATTATTTGTTAACCACAGAGATATGGAATGCGATCTGCTGATGATTAAAATTGAAAAAGTAATTAATAAAAAAGACCTTAAGGCATTTATCGCTTTTCCGTCATCACTTTATCCCGATGATCCAAACTGGATACCCCCTTTATTCATTGAACGTAGCGAGCATTTGTCTGCGAAGAATCCGGGGACGGACCATATCATCTGGCAGGCGTGGGTGGCAAAAAAAGCGGGGCAGATAGTTGGGCGTATTACCGCGCAAATAGATACCTTGCACCGTGAGCGTTACGGTGAAGATACCGGTCATTTCGGAATGATTGATGCCATTGATGATCCGCAGGTTTTTGCCGCGTTGTTTGGCGCAGCGGAGGCGTGGTTGAAGTCACAAGGTGCAAGTAAGATCAGCGGGCCTTTCAGCCTGAATATCAATCAGGAAAGCGGATTACTGATTGAAGGTTTTGACACACCTCCCTGTGCGATGATGCCACACGGCAAACCGTGGTATGCCGCGCATATTGAACAACTGGGTTATCACAAAGGCATTGATTTACTGGCGTGGTGGATGCAGCGAACCGATCTCACTTTCTCTCCGGCGCTAAAAAAACTGATGGATCAGGTGCGCAAAAAAGTAACCATTCGCTGCATCAATCGCCAGCGGTTTGCCGAAGAGATGCAGATCCTGCGGGAGATTTTCAATTCTGGCTGGCAGCACAACTGGGGATTTGTGCCGTTTACCGAACATGAATTCGCGACCATGGGCGATCAACTTAAATATCTGGTGCCGGACGATATGATCTACATCGCTGAGATTGATTCTGCACCCTGCGCGTTTATTGTCGGCTTGCCGAACATCAACGAGGCGATTGCCGATCTGAACGGATCGCTCTTTCCCTTCGGCTGGGCAAAATTGCTGTGGCGTTTGAAAGTCAGCGGTGTGCGAACTGCGCGAGTGCCGCTGATGGGCGTGCGGGACGAGTATCAGTTCAGCCGCATCGGCCCGGTGATTGCGCTGTTATTGATTGAAGCCTTACGCGATCCGTTTGCCCGCCGGAAGATCGATGCGCTGGAAATGTCATGGATCCTCGAAACCAATACAGGCATGAATAACATGCTGGAACGCATTGGGGCGGAACCGTACAAGCGTTACCGATTGTATGAAAAGCAGATTTGATGGCAGTCACCCCTGCTTCATCTCCAGCGGCACCGCCGAGCGAATCAAATGGTGGCCTTCCAGCTCGATATCGTGGAGATTCTTTTTCACGGTCCGCACATGATCGCGTGCTGCGCGCTGGGCAACGTGCGGCAGCCGCTGCAACACCGCGTTGTAGATCCGCGCATGCTGGCGATCGATCTGCTTTTTTTGCTGTGGTCGATGGTAGAGATTATTTACGCTGGCAAACACCGAATTAAACATCAGGTCGGTCAATGATTGCAGCGTAAACACCAGCACCTGATTGTGAGAAGCCTGACAAATGGCGAGATGGAAAGCGTGATCCAACTGCGCATGTTCGATCAGCGAAATCTCTTTGTTGTTCTCACTGGCGGCGAGCATTTTTTCATAACAGCGGGTTATCACAACAAAATCAGCCTGGGTTCCCAGCGTTGCCGCCAGCCTTGCCGATTCGCCCTCCAGTAATGCGCGAACGTCGAGCAGATCGTACAGCGTTCGCGGCTGCGTACTGAACAGATGGATCAGCGGGCTGGCGTCCTGCACCCGATTAAGCCGTGCGACACGAGAATCGCGACCCTGCGCCGTTTCAATAATCCCGCGCCCGCGCAGCACGGTCAGCCCTTCACGCAGTGCGGAGCGTGAGAAGCCGAGCTTTTCACACAGTCGACGTTCCGAGGGAAGCGGCTGACCGACCTTCAACACGCCGTCGATAATTAACCGTTCGATACTCTCTGCAACCACTTCGCAAATAGGGCGACGTTCATCTTTCATTCCCGGACCTCGTGCACAGGTAGGACCAATTTTTCTGTTCTTAACTCGCAAAACACGCACATCACGTAAGTGATTATGTTACATCAATTTAACATTAAGTTAACCAAAGCAAGGTCACAGAGCTGGAAAAAAAATGGTCTGACCGGTAGCTAAAGAGATAGACGAAAACGAAAAGCCCGCTTAATAACTGTTCACAGAAGCAGCGCGAAAAAATCAGCTGCCACACAACACAACAAAGTGAACCCTACTCATGAGCATCTTGTACGAAGAGCGTCTTGATGGCGCTTTACCCGAAGTCGACCGCACATCGGTACTGATGGCACTGCGTGAGCATGTCCCTGGACTGGAGATCCTGCATACCGATGAGGAGATCATTCCTTACGAGTGTGACGGGTTGAGCGCGTATCGCACGCGTCCATTACTGGTTGTTCTGCCTAAGCAGATGGAACAGGTGACGGCGATTCTGGCTGTCTGCCACCGCCTGCGTGTGCCGGTGGTGACCCGTGGCGCAGGCACCGGGCTTTCTGGTGGCGCGCTGCCGCTGGAAAAAGGTGTGTTGTTGGTGATGGCGCGCTTTAAAGAGATCCTCGACATTAACCCCATCGGTCGCCGCGCGCGCGTGCAGCCGGGCGTGCGTAACCTGGCGATCTCCCAGGCCGTTGCGCCGCATAATCTCTATTACGCGCCGGATCCGTCCTCACAAATCGCCTGTTCGATTGGCGGCAATGTGGCGGAAAATGCCGGTGGCGTTCACTGCCTGAAATATGGTCTAACCGTACATAACCTGCTGAAAATTGAAGTGCAAATGCTGGATGGCGAGGCGCTGACGCTGGGATCGGACGCGCTGGATTCGCCTGGTTTTGACCTGCTGGCGCTGTTTACCGGATCGGAAGGTATGCTCGGCGTGACCACCGAAGTAACGGTGAAGCTGTTGCCGAAGCCGCCCGTGGCGCGGGTTCTGTTAGCCAGCTTTGACTCGGTAGAAAAAGCCGGACTTGCGGTTGGTGACATCATCGCCAATGGCATTATCCCCGGTGGGCTGGAGATGATGGATAACCTGTCGATTCGCGCGGCGGAAGATTTTATTCATGCCGGTTATCCCGTCGATGCCGAAGCGATTTTGTTATGCGAACTGGACGGCGTGGAGTCTGACGTACAGGAAGACTGCGAGCAGGTTAACGACATCTTGTTGAACGCGGGTGCGACTGACGTCCGTCTGGCACAGGACGAAGCAGAGCGAGTACGTTTCTGGGCCGGTCGCAAAAATGCGTTCCCGGCGGTAGGACGTATCTCCCCGGATTACTACTGCATGGATGGCACCATCCCGCGCCGCGCCCTGCCAGGCGTACTGGAAGGCATTGCCCGTTTATCGCAGCAATATGATTTACGCGTTGCCAACGTCTTTCATGCCGGAGACGGCAACATGCACCCGTTAATCCTTTTCGATGCCAACGAACCCGGTGAATTTGCCCGCGCGGAAGAACTGGGCGGGAAGATCCTCGAACTCTGCGTTGAAGTTGGCGGCAGCATCAGTGGGGAACATGGCATCGGGCGCGAAAAAATCAATCAAATGTGCGCCCAGTTCAACAGCGATGAAATCACGACCTTCCATGCGGTCAAGGCGGCGTTTGACCCCGATGGTTTGCTGAACCCAGGAAAAAACATTCCCACGCTACACCGCTGTGCTGAATTTGGTGCCATGCATGTGCATCACGGTCATTTACCTTTTCCTGAACTGGAGCGTTTCTGATGCTACGCGAGTGTGATTACAGCCAGGCGCTGCTGGAGCAGGTGAATCAGGCGATTAGCGATAAAACGCCGCTGGTGATTCAGGGCAGCAATAGTAAAGCCTTTTTAGGTCGCCCTGTCACCGGGCAAACGCTGGATGTGCGTTGTCATCGCGGCATTGTTAATTACGACCCGACCGAGCTGGTGATAACCGCGCGTGCCGGAACGCCGCTGGTGGCGATTGAAGCAGCGCTGGAGAGCGCCGGGCAAATGCTCCCCTGCGAGCCGCCGCATTATGGTGAAGAAGCCACCTGGGGCGGGATGGTCGCTTGCGGGCTGGCGGGGCCGCGTCGCCCGTGGAGTGGTTCGGTCCGCGATTTTGTCCTCGGCACGCGCATTATTACCGGCACTGGAAAACATCTGCGTTTTGGTGGCGAAGTGATGAAAAACGTTGCCGGATACGATCTCTCACGGTTAATGGCCGGAAGCTACGGTTGTCTTGGCGTATGTTACTTCGACAATGCGTTGTGGATCCGCCTTGAGGGCGGCGAAGGATCGGTAAAAGCAGCGCGTGAACTGCTGGGTGGCGAAGAGGTTGCAGGTCAGTTCTGGCAGCAATTGCGTGAACAACAACTGCCGTTCTTCTCGTTACCAGGTACCTTATGGCGCATTTCATTACCCAGTGATGCGCCGATGATGGATTTACCCGGCGAGCAACTGATCGACTGGGGCGGGGCGTTACGCTGGCTGAAATCGACAGCCGATGATAATCAAATCCATCGCATCGCCCGCAACGCTGGCGGTCATGCGACCCGGTTTAGTGCCGGAGACGGTGGCTTTGCCCCGCTACCGGCACCTTTATTCCGCTATCACCAGCAGCTTAAACAGCAGCTCGATCCTTGCGGCGTGTTTAACCCCGGTCGCATGTACGCGGAACTTTGAGGAGCAGGCTATGCAAACCCGATTAACAGAAGAGATGCGGCAGAACGCGCGCGCGCTGGAAGCCGACAGCATCCTGCGCGCCTGTGTTCACTGCGGATTTTGTACCGCAACCTGCCCAACCTATCAGCTTCTGGGCGATGAACTGGACGGGCCGCGCGGGCGCATCTATCTGATTAAACAGGTGCTGGAAGGCAACGAAGTCACGCTTAAAACACAGGAGCATCTCGATCGCTGTCTCACTTGCCGCAATTGTGAAACCACCTGTCCTTCTGGTGTGCGTTATCACAATTTGCTGGATATCGGGCGTGATATTGTCGAGCAGAAAGTGAAACGCCCACTGCCGGAGCGAATGCTGCGCGAAGGATTGCGCCAGGTAGTGCCGCGTCCGGCGGTCTTCCGTGCGCTGACGCAGGTAGGGCTGGTGCTGCGACCGTTTTTACCGGAACAGGTCAGAGCAAAACTGCCTGCTGAAACCGTGAAAGCTAAACCGCGTCCACCGCTGCGCCATAAGCGTCGGGTTTTAATGCTGGAAGGCTGCGCCCAGCCTACGCTTTCGCCCAACACCAACGCGGCAACTGCGCGAGTGCTGGATCGTCTGGGGATCAGCGTCATGCCAGCTAACGAAGCAGGCTGTTGTGGCGCGGTGGACTATCATCTTAATGCGCAAGAGAAAGGGTTAGCGCGGGCGCGCAATAATATTGATGACTGGTGGCCCGCGATTGAAGCAGGTGCCGAGGCAATTTTGCAAACCGCCAGCGGTTGTGGCGCGTTTGTCAAAGAGTATGGGCAGATGCTGAAAAACGATGCGTTGTATGCCGATAAAGCGCGTCTGGTCAGTGAACTGGCGGTCGATTTAGTCGAACTTCTGCGCGAGGAACCGCTGGAAAAACTGGCAATTCGCGGCGATAAAAAACTGGCCTTCCACTGCCCGTGTACCCTACAACATGCGCAAAAGCTGAACGGCGAAGTGGAAAAAGTGTTGCTTCGTCTTGGATTTACCTTAACGGACGTTCCCGACAGCCATCTGTGCTGCGGTTCAGCGGGAACATATGCGTTAACGCATCCCGATCTGGCACGCCAGCTGCGGGATAACAAAATGAATGCGCTGGAAAGCGGCAAACCGGAAATGATCGTCACCGCCAACATTGGTTGCCAGACGCATCTGGCGAGCGCCGGTCGTACCTCTGTGCGTCACTGGATTGAAATTGTAGAACAAGCCCTTGAAAAGGAATAACAAAATGAAAACTAAAGTCATTCTTAGCCAGCAAATGGCGAGTGCAATTATTGCCGCAGGTCAGGAAGAGGCGCAGAAAAATAACTGGTCTGTTTCCATTGCTGTTGCCGATGACGGCGGTCATCTGCTGGCGTTAAGTCGCATGGACGATTGCGCGCCGATTGCGGCTTACATCTCCCAGGAGAAAGCGCGTACCGCCGCGCTGGGGCGTCGTGAAACTAAGGGCTATGAAGAGATGGTGAACAACGGACGTACCGCGTTCGTGACTGCGCCGTTACTGACGTCGCTGGAAGGTGGCGTACCGGTTGTTGTGGATGGGCAAATTATTGGTGCCGTGGGCGTTTCTGGTTTAACCGGAGCACAGGATGCGCAGGTCGCGAAAGCGGCAGCAGCGGTGTTGGCGAAATAAGCGAAAACGAGGAGATAAACAATGAGTCAAACCATAACCCAGGGCCGTTTACGCATTGACGCCAATTTTAAACGTTTTGTGGATGAAGAAGTTTTGCCTGGCGTGGAACTGGATGCTGCCGCGTTCTGGCACAATGTTGATGAGATCGTTCACGATCTGGCGCCAGAGAATCGTCAGTTGCTGGCAGAGCGCGATCGCATTCAGGCGGCGCTTGATGAGTGGCATCGCAGCAATCCGGGGCCGGTAAAAGATAAAGCGGCCTATAAATCTTTCCTGCGTGAACTGGGCTACCTGGTGCCACAGCCTGACCACGTTACGGTGGAAACCACGGGCATCGACAGCGAAATCACCAGTCAGGCGGGGCCACAGCTGGTGGTTCCGGCGA
>ERZ1503895.590-NODE-590-length-8654-cov-3.744970_pt1 | contig 8654 bp, 8 predicted proteins | sample MGYA00572422_ERZ1503895 | MGnify/ENA primary metagenome ERZ1503895 (study PRJEB39906, sample SAMEA3182112) | gut metagenome | biome: human; feature: gut; material: Stool; isolation source: human stools | place: Canada | collected 2013-05-06 ...
ACGGTCTCGTGGGCTCGGAGATGTGTATAAGAGACAGGGACACAGTGATCCCGGCAGGCTACATCCGCCATGGCGCACCCAGCAGCGAGACGGGATACAAATGCACCATGGAGCTGTTGGAGCTGGAGCGGCGGCCCCAGGCGATCATCTGCGCCAATCAGTATCTGGCTTTTGGCTGTGTTGAGGCTTTGAAGCATCGCGGCCTCTCCATCCCCCACCAGATGGCTGTGATCACATTCGACGATTTCCCCTTCTCGAAAGTGCTTGACCCTCCCCTCACCGTTGTCAATCTGGATATGTACGACATGGGCGAGCAGGCAGCCAAGATCGTTATGCGGCGAATCAGAAATCCCCAGCTGTTGGTCCAGTCATACACCACCCTTCCCGGCTTGATCGAGCGGGGATCCACGAAGGGAGATGAGAGGGAATAAATCTATTTTGTCCTCAGTCGCCAAAAACACTAAAAGGAGGATCGAAATGTTCAATCGCTAGCTCAAAAAAGCAATCAGTGCTGTCTTGGCACTTACAATACCGCCTTCTTCATGCCTCGTGCCGCTGGTGACCGCCCGGACGTGGAACCGGAGGGGGCTGTGAACTTCGCGTTCCTGGGTCAGTTCGCTGAGACCAAGCGGGACACCATCTTCACCACCGAGTATTCCATGCGTACCGGTATGGAGTCGGTCTACACGCTGCTCGATATCGACCGTGGCGTGCCGGAGGTCTGGGGCAGCAAGTACGATGTGCGTGAGATTCTTCGTGCCTGCTACTACGCCATCGATAAAAAGCCCCTCAGCGAGGCACCTCTGTCCTTCAAGGAAAAGGAAATGCTTAAGATGATCCTAAAAAAAGTCAAGGGTACAGACATTGAAATTTTGCTGAAAGAAAGCGGCCTCGTCAAGTAAAAAACCACAAAATTCAACGGGCGACTGCCGATGAGAAAAGCGTCGGCAGTCGCCTTTGCTTAAAAAAGAAAAATGCACATTGGTGGGATTTTCCTAACTGCGAAACGCCGGAAGCTATCCATTCTTCTGCCAAACTGTTTCAGAGGGGCGTTCCTTGTATTTTATTTCTGCCGAAAAGCAAATAACGCATGAAAACGGATAAACAACATAAACGTGGAAGGCTTTGTGAAAGCCAACAACGGAAGCTGTGAAAATGGTCATTTCCTAAAAGCAATAGATACCATTGGTCTGATGCAGAGTAAATGTGAAAAGGCCAGACGCACAGATGCAGAGCCGATGATTATGTGAGATGCTTCACAGATCATCGGCTCGTGCTGTCTGATAAACAAAAAAGCAGCCTTGCGGCTACTTTCAAGTCAATCTTTAGGGTTTAATTGGAATCCTTAAATGCGTCTGCCTGTTCGCACAATGCGATATACTTTTGGATTTCGTCCTCGCTTTTGTCTGTGAAGAAGTCAATCACAGATTTGGATACCCTGCCGGTTTTACTATCTTGGAATACAACAGCATCAAGGCTGATATCCAATTCCTTTGCGATAGTTGCCACCGCTTCAAAGCGCGGACAGCTTCTACAGTGTTCAAGTTCAATAATCGTGCGCACACTCATGTGCAAATTATCTGCCAACTGTCTCTGCGTAAGATTCCGCTTGACTCTTGCGGCGCGGACATCGGCAGCAAATAAATCCAGCGGATTCTGCATTGTACCTCACCTCGTATATATTGTAGTATGCGCTAACGCTCATATAAATAACCATAAGGCTCATATCAGGTGAGTTACTATTCACTTTTGGAAGGAGAAGTTTGTTTAGAACATGATGCCATTACGGAGGTTAGAATGAAGGAGTCCTCCAAATCGATTCCAAGAGCTTTCAATATGAAAAAAGATACATAGCAAAACGGACATCGAACTGCGCTCACGAAAATGAGTTGCAGTTCATTTTTTATGTGTTAAAAAGCATATTGAAGGCACATTTCCTCCATATTACGCAGATCGCCTCGCAAAGTTCTCAAAATAAATACTGTCAATTCCAAGGCGCACAAGAGACGAATTATGCCTACCTGTGCGCCTTTTGCCATATATGCGGCGTAGGCTGCCGCGATCCCCCGATCAATCGCTTTGATTTGCTCAAAACGATTGATTGGAGGTAAAACACAGTGGATGGGAAACATCCAAAAAGAAGAAAAGATAAATATAACCCGTACACTCTGAATGTCGCAGACGGCAGGTTCTACCTGTCCTTCCGCGACGGAACAGGTGTGCTTCATGAAATGGAGATTGAACTCGCCCTGTATGAGACGCTGAATGCGTTCGAGCTGGACGATCTGTCCTACCTCAACGAATGGGACAGGCATATCGAACACTCCGAACTTTCAGAGGAAACACTGGAACAGCGAATGTGGAGAGTGCCACTCTCTGTGGAAGAAGCCGTATATCGCAGAATGCAGTATGAGCGGCTCTATCAGGCGATTGACCGTCTGCCGAAAACACAGCGACGGCGGCTGATCCTCTATTATTTCTACGATTTTACATACGAAAAGATTGCGGAGATAGAGGGCTGCTCGGTGCATTCCGTCTATGTTGCGGTAGAACGGGCAAAAGAAAAAATAAAAATTTTTTTGAAGCAGGTGTAAAAAACCGCTTCGAAATGAGGAAACAGGTGAAGGAACAAATCCTTTGCCTGTTTTTCTCATGGGGAAAGACGGGCGTTGCTCTTTGAAAATTTCATAGTACAGCGCATTTTTTACTTTCCCTCTGCTGCTCCTAAACAGGCAAGCCACATGAGCGAATCCACGGACAGGCATTCAAAAAGGGCGTCCGTTGGCTTCAAGATTCAGACGGTGCGGCGCATCCGCAGCGAAGGCCACGACAGGCAGAGGCATTAAAGATACTTGCGTCCAGTCCTAAAGCCGAGCATATAAGGGGCCCCCGAAAAGTCGTAAGACTTTTTGGGGAGAGGAGGAACTATGGAGCGAAAGAGCCTTGCCGCTTGCGGCGAGGCGACCATAGCGGAATCAGTTCCGACGATGTCGCAGCAAAGGAGGGCGCCTCGCAGAGAACCTGGGAGGGGTGAGATTCCCATGAGGTCAAATGCATGACCGGAAGATGCGTTCCCGTATGCCGAGGGGTGGCGTGGCTCAAATATCGGTAAGCAAAACAAAACGATTGATATCACAAGGCTGCGGTCTGCCTAATCAGCGGATCGCCGCCTTTTACATAAGAAGGAGGATACACCGAATGAAAATTAAACGGGGCGACATTTATTACGCAGACCTAAACCCGACTGTCGGCTGTGAACAGGGCGGCATTCGCCCCGTCCTGATCATACAGAACAACACAGGGAACCATTTTTCTCCGACCGTTATTGCCGCCGCCATTACCGGCAGAAGGAAAAAGGATATGCCGACTCATGTCCTGCTTGACGAAGAAGGGACAAGGCTTTTTACCGATTCTTGCATTCTGCTGGAACAGGTGCGGACGATAGACCGGGAGCGGCTGAAGGAATATGTCGGCAGTGTCAACGCAGAGACGATGCAATATGTGGATCATGCCATCGCTGTGAGCTTTGGTTTGGACAAGCTGCTGGCGCAGCAGGAAGAAGCTGAAAAGTGAGATGAACTGTTGTTGCTTATGCCCGGTTCGGGAGACAAAAATTCTCCGATATTTATTGCGGTTTGCGCTGGATATTGAAAGCGCAACACGGTATACTGTGTATTGCGTAAAGGAAAGGAGGTCGGCAGATGAAACGGTATAAAAGTGAAACCATATCGGAAAACACAGAGAAATACTTTCTGATCCGTGACTGTGACACGATGGATATCGTTCTTCTGCCGACCAGGTACCTGAAGCACAAAACCAAGGCCAACCGTTCGCCAAACACGGTAAGACGATCCGCTTTCGCCATCTGCTACTATCTGGAATATCTAAACGAAATACAGATGGAAATACCGCAGGTCTATGAGTTGGACTTTGAGAGGCAGAACGAACACTTTGTGAATTTCCTATATTGGCTGAAAGCCGGAAATCACACCCAAAAGGAAAATATACGACCGATTCACAACGGAACCTGTAACGCATACTTGGAAGATGTGTTCAGGTTCTTTCTTTATATCGAGGCGCAGTACGAAAATCTTGGCGGTCTAAAGGTACTGTCCTACAATTACCACTTTGCCGCCAATGCCGTAGGCGTAAAGAAGAAACTTCGCTATCAATCCTTCAAAGGTTATCTGAAAGCGGAGGATCGGAAGGTCAGACCGGCCGAGCATGAGGAAATCGTTACAATCCTAAAGGCTTGCACCAACTGCCGCGATCAACTTCTTCTGCTGCTGATTGCAGAGACAGGCTTCCGTATCGGAGAAATCCTCGGCGTAGATTATGCACACGACATTGATTATCAGAATCACTTGATTGGCGTGTACTTCCGCGAGGACAACGATAACGACGCCAGAGCAAAAAACGCGGAATATCGAAAAGCACGAATCAGCGATGACACCTATGAGTTTTTAATGTACTACCTCGCGGAGTACCGGGAGCTTCTCCAGCATCAGAGATACCTGTTCATTAATATTTCCGGCAAAACTGCCGGAGAGCCACTGAAGGTGGACAGCGTTTACGATATGTTAAGCCGCATGGAGAAAAAGACCGGAATTGATCTGACTCCCCATATGCTCCGCAGGTACTTCGCCAATATGCGGCGAAAAGACGGCTGGCGGCTGGAACTGATCCAGCAGGCGCTCGGACACAAGCACCTGGATACCACCATCCGTTATCTGAACATTATCGATGACGAACTCATAGAAGCCAGTCAGGAATTTTATGCCAAGCATTCCGCGCTATACGGTGTGGATAAACTGCTGTAACAGGAGGTGACAAAGGATGCCCGCATACGCTCTGAGGCAATGGCAGACAGAGGAAAAACAGCTTACGCTGCCGGAAGATATATCGGAAATCATTGACGGCTGTCAGGACATATGCGACTCTGCAAAAAAGAGGCTAAAGCAGTTTCTTCTGAAAGAAAGAATCCAGAGCATCTTTGAAATGGATTACCCTCTCAGGGAAGCCTACGAAGAATATTTGCAGATCGATGCGGGAATCCGACGGACAAACGGTTATATACTTGCCTTTGACCGTGCGAAGCAAGCGCATATCAGGCAACAAATAAAAACCATCACCGGACGCTATGAGTACCGATGGCGATTGGAAGATAAGGTTCTGTTTATCCCATACCACCCGGATCAATCCATAGAAATGGAATTCGATTCCGTCAGGAATAAACCGAATATGGTATGGGATTTCAAACGAAATTGCCCAATACTGCTGAAGGAACAGATCTTTCAGACGCTGAATAGCGTAATCAGCAGATTCAAGGAAACGAGGCGACGGGAGTTCAGGCTGTCAGGACTGCAATATCTGTATGATTTCTGCGTAGAAAATGGTATCGGAAACATTGAAGAAATAGACTCTAAAACGGAAAAGGGATTTGAACAGTACCTTGCAGAGCATACATCGAGCAGTACCCGAAAAGACCTTCTCTTGCCGATCCTGAACTATTGCCGAAAAACACTCTTCCTGCAAAGCGATGAAATCCATTGGAACGCCAATGTGTGGTATATAGAAAGACTGCAGCTTCCGAAGAACCGGATAAATCCAAGCAGTTCGCTCGCCAGCATATCCTTTGCAGAGATTTCACATCCGGTCGACAGACAATATGCAAAGGAATATATGAAATACCAATTCGGCATCACGAGCAGAGCCGTCAGCACGATTACAATAGGATATTACGGACTGCGAAATATGCTGATATGGTTTAATGAGCAGGAGCAATCCATATGTGATTGCACTGAAGAACAGATGGAACGCTACATCAAAGAGCTGCAGAATCAGAAGATTATCGCAAAGACCTACAATGCGTATTTGGTGGAGATTTATCAATTCTTCAGCTTCCTGACAGTACGGGGATACGCCCAAAAGGTTCCCTTTCACTTGGAATATTATCAGAAGAAGGTTATCCCCAAGCATCATGACCGAAGCGTATCGCCGGAAGTGTGCATGGAAATGCTCGAAAAGCTCCCCCTGCTGCCGGAACATCTTCGCTGTATGTCCCTGCATCTGTGGTGTATCGGGCTTCGGATCAGTGAAGTCTGTACCCTGAAAGGAAACGCCTATTACCGTCAAGGACAGGATGCGTGGATACAGGTTTATCAAATCAAGATGAAAACCTACAAGCGGATACCGATATCTGACGGACTATACGAAATCATGCAGGTGTATATCAAACGGAATGGCGTCGGCCCGGAAGACTACCTCTTTACAAATCAATACGGCGGCGCTTACCGGACGCAGACCTTCCGCCATCAAATGAAGAAGTTCTGCAGCGATAATGCCGTGGAGGGAGGTGAATACTTATTCCAGTCTCACGATTACCGCCATACGGTAGCAACATTTTTCTATGACAGCGGCGTGTCCTTGCAAAGCATACGAGATTACCTCGGACACGACTACGAGGAAATGACTGAGCAATACATCGACTATATGCCGAAAAAGATCGCCGCGGCAAACACAGAATTTTTCGGGAAACCGGGCAACAGCTTGGCTTCCTGTCTGAAAAAAGGAGACAAACATGGCAGATAAGGTATTCTACCGGGAATTGGAATGCGGTTTGACCGCCGTTCAGAATGGAAAAAGCCTTGATGCAGAAACCGATTGCTATGACCTATCCCTGCTCCCTACAAACACCATGAGAGAAGAATTTCGGCGTTATCTACTGCACAGAGGGGAAAAAGTATCCTTAAAGACCGTCAAGCATGACAAGACCTACTATAACCAACTTTGTCAGGCAATTCAGCGGTCAAGGAAAAAGCCTCGCAGCTTTACCGATTGGAATGAGAAGGAATGGACAAAGCTGCTGTTTGTGTGGATGTTAGGAAACGGTATGCCGTTCTTCTATGAGAAAAAGACGGTTTACGGAACAACAGTCAAAGTTCAAGCTCGTCTCATCCGATATGTAATGAATCTCCTCCGATTTTTACAACCGCAGGATCTGCGGCAAGAAAAAGAAAAGGACGTCTGGAGGTTAGACCGGTTGGGGCTGGTAATAAACGACAACCCGATTTATAACACGGAAACCTTAAACTTCACAGGAATAACGCAGGAAGGTATCCGGGAAGAATTCAAACTGGCAATCTACCAGCATCTGAAATTTGAAAAATTGGGAACTGTGCAGCGGGAAATGACATCGATGCGGCAGTTTTCAGCCTATCTGAGAGCAAAGGAAATCGATATCGACTCCTGTGCCAAGATAGACAGAGCATTATTGGAAGATTATCTGACCTATAAGGCGACGGACGGCGGTTCCGGCAGAAGCAACAGCGATAACATATTGAAACTGCGGAATGTGCTGGAAACCATCGGGAAAATATGCGGTTATCCAAATTTGGAGCGGCTGTTTATCAGCACGGACATTCCCTCTGAAATCCAGCCTGAATTCAAAACTTACTCGGAAAACGAGCTAAAGCGCCTAAATGCACATATCACAAAGTTAGATGTGCAGCTCACAAGATGCTTGGTCATCCATCAGATGCTCGGAACACGGATATCCGATACGCTGACACTGCGGCGGGACTGCCTCTCCAATCGCAACGGATTGGATATCATAAGGATTCAGCAGGTAAAGACCAGCACTTATGAAAAACCAATCAGCGCGGAACTTGCCGCCCTGATCCGCAAATCCATTGAATACTCCGAACAGCGGCATGGTGAGTCGGAATACATATTCGTGGATGAAAAGGACAACAGACGACCGCTTCAATATACGACAATTAAACATAAAGTCCTCGGACTGATCCAAAGAGAAGGCTTGACAGACGACGAGGGAAAACCATTCCGCTTCGGATCACATATGTTCCGGCGCTCCTATGGAGTAAAGCTGACAGAACTGCATCTGGATGACTGGACGATTGCCAAGCTGCTTGGACACAAAAGTCTCGGAGCGGTCAAGCATTACCGCAAAATGAGCAATCAACTGTTGGCAGATGAAACTCGCCGGGCAAGAGAAGCACAGACAAGAATCCTGCTGGCGCACTTAGAGGGATGGGGTGATGAATATGAGCAAATACGACAGGATGATTGAAATCAATAAAGAGCGCAGCGATGAGAAAATAGCCGCTGCAAAGCGGGCAATCCGAAAGTTATTAGAGGACGGCGAACGGATTTCTGTGCCGCAGCTTATGAAGATGACAGGATTGTCAAGGGGATTTTTCTACAAGAACGCAATTGTACGTGCGGATATCGACCGTGCGATGGAGCAGCAATCAGGAACGATTGACCCTCGGAGAAGCATACTTGATCAAGCGATGGACAGACGGATCGAACTTCTCAGGCAACAGATTGCGGAACTGAAACATGAAAACGCAAAACTTCAAGCAGAGAATCAGAGACTGCAAAAGGCGTTAAATAAGAAAAGCCTGAATATCCTCAGAAACTTATAATTCAAGAATTCATACATAGAGCCGGCGATTAACAGGTCGCCGGCTCTGTTCTAGTGCGCCTGGCGGCGCACGTTTCTAACAGGTGAAAGTCCTGAATCCGCCCGGTAGTGGGAAGGATATAGCCGAAGGCAAGGGTGTCCACCGTGAGGTGGAATCTGAAGGAAGCCGGATGTGGGGAACCTACTAACCCACGGGCAAATCTCTGGT
>ERZ1503895.618-NODE-618-length-8441-cov-4.234677_pt1 | contig 8441 bp, 6 predicted proteins | sample MGYA00572422_ERZ1503895 | MGnify/ENA primary metagenome ERZ1503895 (study PRJEB39906, sample SAMEA3182112) | gut metagenome | biome: human; feature: gut; material: Stool; isolation source: human stools | place: Canada | collected 2013-05-06 ...
CTGCGAGCTTGCCACGGCCCCTTTGGGGCCCCGCAATGGCAAATCCGGGGACTTCATTCCCGCAGGGTGCCGCCGTTGTTCCACACGGCCGTCGAGCAGAGATAGAGCACGTCCGTCGCGTCGGACAGGTCTGCATAGTCCGCCAGCCGGGCGGCGGAGACATAGCGCAGGTCCACGAGCGTGATGCGCTCGAATGAGCCGAGCAGCAGCGGCGCGAGCGACGAGCCGAACGAGTCGCGGAACAGCACGAGGTGCCGCCCGTTGTGCACGTTGGGCGATGTGACGGTCAGGACCGCCTGCGCGCCGGAGAGGAAGACGTCGTAGCCGTCCGTCCCGTCCAGCAGCTCCGGCCGGTAGACCGGCTGCGCGCCGTCCAGCTCCGGGCCGGTGACCTCGGCGGCCTTCGTGTCGGCGCTTTCGAGGTACGTCAGCGTATCCGGGGCCATCGGCAGGGCCGCCTGCCCGTAATACGCGCCGTAAAACGGAGAGAGCGTTTTTTCCGTGAAGGTCCCCGGCGCGTCCGCGCCCAGCGCTTCACAGATGGTCGCTGCGACGGGGAGCAGCCGCTCCTGCCGCCAGTGGGGGTCCGTTTTGTAATAGTCGTCTGCGGACAGCAGGTCCCAGATGTCGATCTCCGTCATACCGGGCAGGGCCTCGCGCACGATGCCGCGCATCGTCTCCGTGTCCAGCCGGGGACGGCCGGTCTCTGCCTTGGCATTTTTATCCGGCACGATGACATAGTGCGCCGGAAGCGACGGGAAATATTTCTCCTGCACGGCGGAAAAGACCGCTGCGGCATGGCGCACCTGCTTTTCCTGCAGCGGGCCGTCCATGCGGAAGGCCCCGCCGCCCTGCAGATAGATGCCGTGGATATCCGCCTGCCCGAGGCCGTAGAGCCGCACGAGGCTGTTGACCGTGCGCAGCTGCTCACGCAGCGGGAACTGGTCAAGCATATATTCCTCAAGCTTGTCCGAAAAGCCGGAAGACAGGGGAGGAAGCTGCGCCAGCCGCCGCCGCTCACTGCGGGATACTTCCCGGTCCGGCAGGGCGAGATGCAGCAGGGAAAAGCCGAACAGCACCGCGAGGAACACGGCCGCCGTGGCGATGGATGCTTTGCGTTTCATGGCTCACCTCAGAAGCGGAAATAGAGGAAGGGATTGAACGAGCCGTCCACGAGCGCGGCCGTCGCGGCAAGGAGCAGCAGGCCCGTCAGCACCGGTCCGAGCGCGGCTGAGACAGGGTGCGGCTCCAGCCGCTTCCATAGCCGCTTCGGCAGACGGGTTGCACCGACGGCCCCAAGGAGGAGCACGCCTGCAAAGCTGCGCAGGGCATACAGCGCGTCCGCGTCCCACAGCGGCGCACCGCCGAACATGGCCCGGAGCGTCTGCCCACAGGCCTGCAGGCTCTCGGCGCGGAACAGAACGAAGCCGAGCGTCACGAGCAGGAGCAGCAGCGCATGCTGCACGGCAGCGGGCGCACGGGCCAGCCGTTTTCCGAGCCAGAGCCGTTCTGTCAGTAGGAGCAGACCGAAATAGCCGCCCCACAGCACAAAATTCCACGCCGCGCCGTGCCACAGGCCCGTCAGCAGCCAGACGACGGCAACATTGCGGATCCATTTGGCGCGGGTCGTGCGGCTGCCGCCCAGCGGGATATAGACATAGTCCCGGAACCACTGCCCGAGCGTCTGATGCCAGCGCCGCCAGAAGTCCGTCACGGAGCGGGCAAGATACGGATAGTCGAAATTCTCCGGGAACGTGAAGCCGAACATCCGCCCGAGGCCGATGGCCATGTCGCTGTAGCCCGAAAAGTCAAAATAAATCTGCAGCAGATAACCCACGGCCCCGAGCCACGCACCGAGCACCGTTGCGTTCCCGGCGGAGGACACCAGCTCGCCCAGCACATTGGCAAGCAGGACCTTTTTGCCCAGACCGACGGTAAAGCGCCGCGCGCCCGTACCGATGTCCTCGAGGCAGAAGCGCCGCGTGTGCAGCTCGGCCTCGATATCGGAATAGCGGACGATCGGCCCGGCGATGAGCTGCGGGAACAGGCAGACGAACGTGGCGAACGTCGCGAGGTTCCGCTGCGGCCGGACGTGCCCGCGGTAGACGTCGATGGTGTAGCTCATGGTCTGGAACGTATAGAAGCTGATGCCAAGCGGCAGGCGCACGCCTGTCAGCGGCAGGGAAAGGCCGAACAGGCCGTTCACCGTCGTCAGGAAGAAGTCGGCGTATTTGAAAAAACCGAGCAGCCCGAGATTCAGAAGGACGGAGACCGCCAGCGCCAGCTTTGCTGTCCGTGTGCCGCGCCGCCGCTCGATGCACAGGCTGAGCGCCCAGTCCGAAACGGACGAGAGCAGCAGCAGGAATACATACACAGGCTCGCCGAACGCATAGAACAGCAGGCTTGCGATCAGCAGAACGGCATTCCGCCCACGCTGCGGCGCGAGAGCGTAGACCGCGAGCGTGAGCGGAAGAAAGGCATAGAGGAATACCGCGCCGGAGAATACCATCTCAGCTCCAGAGCGCGTTGAAGTTGGCGGTGAGGGCGTCGGTCACGTCGCTCCAGGACATGACGAGCAGCACGGTGCAGTTGTGCACGAGCACGGCCGTCTTTTCGGCCTCGACGCATACCCACTTGGCCGGGTTCAGGTTGGCTTCCACGTCAGCGGCGAGCTGCTTGGCCGTCTCGGCATCCTGCGCGCGCATGAGCACGACGGAGTGCGGCACGGCGTTGATGAGCGCGTCGGCATCAATGGCCTCGACGCCGTCGGGCATTGCGGTGAAGGCGAAGTATTCGAAGTTGTCCTTCGTCAGCGTCGTGGTCTCAGTGTCCGGCAGGTCGGCGACGTCCTTCGTGATGGAGGTGAGGATGTCCTGCAGCGTCATTGTGTCGCCCGGCTTCGCGTTCGACTCGGCGGGGGAGCCTGCGCAGGCGGCAAGGCCGAAAACAAGCAGGACGGCAAGGAGCAGTGCGGTCAGTTTTTTCATGTTCATGATTTCCTTTCGAAAATGGAATACGGCTATTAGACGGCGCAATTCTCTGCGGGTTCCATAAAAATTTCCCGGTGGGAAATCAGCTTGTCAAAAAAGTCCCTTTGGGCTTTTTCGCCAAGCTGCTTCCGAAATTGCAAAATAGAATTTTGTATTATTATTTTGCAATTCTGCCGCTGCGGCGGGTTATGGAACGCGAAAGGACACCCTGACGGTTTCCTTTCACACTTTTCTTCCCTCCGAAACTTTCGGCTTGGCAGGTTTTTTGACAGTCTGAGAGAATATCCTCCCCACCGGGACCGAATTTTATGCGCGCCCGGAATATACGCGCTCGGCCATCAGGGCGACCTCCTCGCGCGTGGCGTAGCCGCCGGGGCGCGTGCCGTCCGTGATGCCGTGCGCCATGGCGCGGGCCAGCTCCTCCTGCGCCCAGCTGCTCGCCCTGCTGCCCGTTCCCTCCAGAACGGTGCGGATGCGCGCATCGATGCGGGCATCAAGCTCCTGCAGTGTCAAATCCTCCGCCTCCTTTTCCGCCGGCCTGCGCAGCAGCGCGGCCGTCTCCCGCCGAAAATCGTCCATGGTCTTCCCAAACCGCGGGAACCAGTGCGCCACGTCGCCGTGGGCACTGGCAATGCCGCGGCGATTGCCCTCCGCGTGGTCGAGCACGACGCCGTCTGCCAGCGGGTCCAGCCCGAACCGGCGGCAGAGATAGGCCGTCAGCTCGACGGCTTCGCGGTACACCGCCGTAAAATAGGCCCGGTCGTCCAGTCCGTCCTCGCAAATTTCAAAGGCCAGGTGCGTCCGGTTGCCGGACCGGCCGCAGTGCCAGGCCTGCACCTCCCACGGCAGCGTCTGATAGACCGCGATGCCGCCGCCGGTCTTTTTGCCCAGAAATGCGTGGACGCACACCGGAAGTCCCGGCCGGTTCCAATCATTATCATAGCGGTTTTTGCCCAATTCGCCGTCATCCGGCTGCACATAGCGGCGCAGATATGGATTGTTCGCGCCCGTGGAGTGCACCATGACGCCGCGCGGGACGAGCGGTGTGCCGCGGCGGCAGCAGTCGTTCCGCGTGAGGATGCATTCATGCAGCTCCATGCTTTCGCCTCCCTTCGCGCCAGCTTATGCCGAAGCCCGGCGCGCGGTTCCTGAATTTTCTGTGAATTTTACGCCCGCCGTGTGCGCTGCGCTTGCAATCCATCTGCATGATTCGCTATACTATATAATAATAAAAAAATCGCAGCGCACAAAAAGGAGGTCCCGGAATGGGAGAAGCATTCATCCGTTTTGAAAATGTGGAAAAAATTTACGGCTCCGGTGAGGGCGCGGTCCGTGCCCTGCACGATGCGAGCTTTACGATCGGAAAAGGCGAGATCTGCGTCATCGTCGGCCCGTCCGGCGCGGGCAAGACGACGCTTCTGAACATCCTCGGCGGCATGGACACCCTGACGAGCGGCCGCGTCTTTCTGAACGACCGCGAGGTCTCGGCCTTTGACCGCCGCCAGCTTGCGGACTACCGGCGCCGCGACATCGGCTTCGTGTTCCAGTTTTACAACCTTATCCCGAATCTGACGGCGCTGGAGAACGTGGAGCTTGCCTCGCAGATCGTCCGCGACTCTCTGCCCGCGCCGCAGGTGCTCACGGACGTCGGCCTCGGCGAACGCATGAAGAATTTTCCGGCCCAGCTCTCCGGCGGCGAGCAGCAGCGCGTGGCCATCGCCCGCGCGCTGGCAAAAAAGCCGAGCCTGCTGCTGTGCGACGAGCCCACCGGCGCGCTGGACTACGTCACCGGCAAGGCTATTTTGAAACTTTTACAGGACACCTGTCGCCAGCACGGGATGACAGTGGTGGTCATCACCCACAACACCGAGCCGACCGGCGCGCTGGACTATGCCACGGGAAAGCAGATCCTCGCCCTGCTGCAGGATCAGAGCCGGAAGAACGGTATGACCGTCGTCATCATCACGCATAACTCCGCGCTTACTGCCATGGCCGACCGCGTCATCGGCATCCGCAACGGAACCGTGGCCTATGCCCACCTGAATGAGCACGTCACGCCGGTGGAGGAGATCGAATGGTAACGGGCAGCGCCTGGCGGAAGAACAACCGCCGCGAGCTGCGCCATTCGCTCGGGCGGTTTCTGGCCATCGTCGCCATCGTTGCCCTCGGCGTCGGTTTCTTTGCGGGCCTGAAGGTCGCGCAGCCCGCCATGCTCCGCACCGGATCGCAGTATGTGCAGAAAACGGAGCTGTTTGACTACCGTCTTGTCAGCACGCTCGGCCTGACGCAGGAGGACGCCGATTATTTTGCCGGGCTGGACGGCGTGCGGGCTGCCGAGGGCGCGCGGAGCGTCGACCTCACGGCCGAGTTTGACGGCGAGGGCATGACGCTCAAGGCTCTGACGCTCTCCGACACGGTCAACCGCCCCAGCCTGACGGCCGGGCGCATGCCGGAACGCGCGGACGAGTGCCTTGCCGATGCCGACCGCTTCACGGAGGCCGACCTCGGCAAAACGCTCACGGTGCAGGCCGCGTCCGTGGACGATGCGTTCACGCAGACGGCCTTCACCATCGTCGGCCTTGCGGAAACACCGCTGTATCTCGGCGCGGAGCGCGGTACGACGAGCCTCGGCGGCGGCACACTGAACGGCTTCGTGCTGCTGCAGCCTGAGGCGTTCGCCATGGACTATTTTACGGAAATTTACCTGCTGCTGGACGGCACGCAGGGTACGGACCTCTATTCCGATGCCTACGATGCCGCCGTCGACGCCGTGCGTCCTGCGCTGACCTCCGCGCTGAAGGAGCGCGCGCAGAAGCGCTATGACGACATCATCGACGAGACGCGCGACGCGCTTTCCAAGGCGCAGAAGGAATATAACGACGGCCTTGCGGAATATCAGGAGCGGCGCGCGCAGACCGAGCAGGAGCTTGCTGACGCCCGCACGCAGCTCGACGACGGCGCGCAGCAGCTGGAATACAACCGTGCCCGCCTCACGCAGGCCGAGTCTCAGCTGGCCGACGGCGAAAAGGAGCTGGAGGCCGGGCAGAAGGAGTATGACGAAGGCCTTGCCGCCTTCACGCAGGCAAAGCAGGACGCGCTCGACCAGCTCGATGCCGCACAGGCCCAGATCGACGCCGGGCAGAAGCAGCTCGATGACAGCGGCATCCTCGTGCAGTATGAGGCCCTGCAGATCACGCGCCGCCAGCTCACCGAGCGTCTTGCCTCACAGGAGCCGGGCAGCGCCGAGGCCCTGCTGACGCAGGGACTGATCGAAGCGACGGATCTGCTGCTGCGCCAGTTTGAGCAGAGCGAGGCCTATCAGGGCTATCTGCAGCTGCAGCAGGCGCAGGCGGAGCTGGATGCAAAGCGCAGCGAGGCCATGCAGACACTGAATGAAAAACAAGCGGAGCTCGATGCGGCCAAGCAGAAGCTCGAGGACGGCAAAAAGCAGCTCGAGAGCAGCCGCAGCGAGATCGCAGCGGGCTGGGCCGCCGTGAACGCCGCGCAGGCTGAGCTGGAGCAGGGCGAGGCCGACTATGCCGCCGGAAAGGCCGAGGCGGAAAAGCAGTTCGCCGATGCCGAGGCGAAGCTTAAAGACGGCAGGCAGCAGCTCGAGGACGCACAGGTCGAGGTCGACAAGCTTGAGCACCCGAAGAGCTATGTGCTTGACCGCAGCACGAACACGGGCTATGTCTCGTTTGAGAACGACAGCTCCATCGTCGCGGGCGTCGCGAAGGTGTTTCCGCTGTTCTTCTTCGCCGTGGCGGCTCTCGTGTGCATCACGACCATGACGCGCATGATCGATGAGCAGCGCACGCAGATCGGTACGCTCAAGGCCCTCGGCTACAGCGACGGCACCATCGCGTGGAAATATATGTCCTATTCCGGCGGCGCGGCGCTTCTGGGCTGCGCGCTCGGCTTTGCCCTCGGCACATGGATCTTCCCGCTGTTCATCTGGATGGGCTATTCCATGCTATATGACTTTGCACCCATCGTCTATGTGTTCGACGGCTGGCTGCTCATCATCTCCGTGCTGGCGGCGCTGGCCTGCTCGGCGGGCGTGACGTGGCTTTCCTGCCATGCGGAGCTGCGCGAGAACCCCGCGAATCTCATGCGCCCGAAGGCCCCAAAGGCCGGCAAGCGCATCCTGCTCGAGTATATTCCGTTCGTATGGAACCGCCTGTCCTTCCTGCACAAGGTCTCCATCCGCAATATCGTGCGCTATAAAAAGCGTCTGTTTATGATGCTGCTGGGCGTCGGCGGCTGCACGGCCCTCATTGTCGCGGGCCTCGGCCTGCGCGATTCCATCTCCACCGTCGTGGACGATCAGTTCCGGGGCGTCACGCACTATCAGATCGCCGTCACGTTCGTCTCGCCCATGGACGAGGCGCAGCAGCAGGCCTTCCGCGAAAAATATGCGGACGAGATGACGCAGTGCATCTTTGTGCACGCCGCGGCCTATGAGGCGCGCACGTCCGGCGGCATCAACAAGGTCAACGTCATTGCGACGGACGACCCCGCCATCACGCAGGCCATCGACCTGCATGAGAACGGCAGGACCGTCGCATGGCCGCAGCAGGGCGCGCTGCTCGACGCTGCGCTGGCGCGGGATACCGGGGTCTCCGTGGGCGAGACGCTCCCGGTCTCCGTGGACGACACGACGAGCGTCGATCTCCCCGTCGCCGGGACGTTCGAGAATTATGTCTACCACTATGCCTACATGACGGCGGAGACCTACAGGGATCTGTTCGGCGCAGACTGCGAATATAGCACGGCCTACATCCTCACGGACGGCGATGCCTACGCGCTCGGCGCGGCGCTGGCATCCAACTCCCGCGTCGCGTCCGTCACGGTCTCCGAGGCCCTGCAGGACATTGTGGACAACACCATGAAGAGCCTGGACTACATCGTCGGCCTCGTCGTGGTCTGCGCCTGCGCGCTGGCGCTCGTCGTGCTCTTTAACCTTTGCAACATCAGCATCACGGAGCGCGTGCGCGAGATCGCTACGGTGAAGGTCCTTGGCTTCTACCACCGCGAGACGCTGAACTATGTCTTCCGCGAAATTCTGCTCCTGACATTCTGCGGTGCGCTCGTCGGCCTGCCGGCGGGCTGGGCGCTGCACCGGTTCATCATGCAGAATATCCGCATCAGCCTCGTCTCGTTCCACATCCACGTCACGCCGCTGAGCTATGCGCTGGCCTTCGCCGCCACGCTGCTGCTGGCCGTGGCCGTGTGCCTGTGCCTCATCCGCAAGATCGACCGCATCTCCATGGCCGAGTCCCTCAAATCCATCGAGTGACGAGGACGAGAGAGTGAGAAAAACCGCGCTGCCGGAAATGAACCGGCAGCGCGGTACAGACTGTCAAAAACCTGCTTAGCCGAAAGTTTCGGAGGGAAGGAAAGTGTGAAAGGAAACCGTCAGGGTTTCCTTTCGCGTTAAATCACCCGCCG
>ERZ1503895.792-NODE-792-length-7226-cov-2.433133_pt1 | contig 7226 bp, 5 predicted proteins | sample MGYA00572422_ERZ1503895 | MGnify/ENA primary metagenome ERZ1503895 (study PRJEB39906, sample SAMEA3182112) | gut metagenome | biome: human; feature: gut; material: Stool; isolation source: human stools | place: Canada | collected 2013-05-06 ...
TCCCTGTACCTGCGATCCTCGGGCGCCCATCTGCACCTGTGGCAAACGGCCTACGGCGCGCATCCTGACGAAAAAGCCCTTGATCGCTGGCCCAGAAGAACTGGAAGCCAACCCCAGGGCCCGCAGCGCGAAGCTAAGGGGCATAGAAAAGTTATAACCGGTAAAAAAGGAGAATACACATGGCTATAGCGGCAAGAAAGACGGAAAGCCAACTGCGATATGCACCTCGTACCCGGGTGTATGTCCAGGGCGCAGCCTGTCCTGCTGCGGAGCCTTTTGGCGAGGCGGCGCCGGTGCATAGCCACACGGCTGCCAAGCCCGCAGGCCCCCGGGTCACCCGGATCGCGCGGCAACCCCGGGGCAATCTCTATGTGGATGCAGGCAGGTTGCTTTTTACCACCATGGGCGTATTGTCTGTGGCGGCGTTGTTGATCATCCTGCTGGTGCGGTATGCTATCATCAGCCAGGAATACGCTGTGGTCAACGAGATCCGGGATCAGATCGTAGCTTGCAGCCGGGAGATCGATATTCTGAACGTACAGCTTAACGCAGCCGTCAGCCTGGAGGAAGCCAGGGAGGCGGCGTTGGAGGCGGGCATGGGGTATCCCCAGGCAGATCAGATCGTCCGCATCCAGGGAACGGAACCATCCCTAGCCGGAGGCCAAGCGGCCCCCCAATAGGGCCGCGGAGGTGATAGACATTGGGAAATGCAGGGGTATCCGGCAAAAAAAGGTTGGCGATCACCCTGGTTGGGGTGGCGGTGATTTTTTTCCTGCTCATCCTGCGCTTGGCCTGGTTTATGTTGATCCGGGGCTCTGAGCTTAGGGAGCTGGCCTCCAACCAGCAGACCCAGGATACCTCCCTCACCGCTTCCCGGGGCGCCATCAGCGACGCCTCCGGGGTGGTGCTGGCCCAAAGCGGTACCGCGTATAAGGTTTTGCTGAATCCATACCTGATGAGCCAGGAGGAATACGCGGACGACCGGCAGCGGATCGCCCTGGAGCTGTCCGAGATCCTGGAAATGGATTATGATTATGTGTTACAGCAGGTCATGAAGACCAATAGTGCTGGTGAATACTATAGAGAGGTCATCCTGAAGCGGCAAGTGGAACGGGATGTGATCGACGAGATCAATGGCCGCCAACTGGGAGCCGGGGTCTACACGGCCATCGACTCCAAACGCTATTATCCCAACGGCAGCCTGTTCTCCCAGCTGCTGGGGTTCACCACCATCGACGGGGTGGGGCAAAGCGGCCTGGAGCAGAAGCTGGATAAATACCTGGCGGGCGAGGACGGCCGCATGATCACGGAAACCGACCGGGCGGGCCAGGCCCTGGCCTATGGGGCCCAGGAGATCATCCAGCCCATCAACGGCTACGACGTGGTGCTCACCACGGACAGCGCCATCCAGTCCTTCCTGGAAAAGGCCCTCAAGGAGGCCCTGGAGGTAAACCAGGCGGAAACCGCCCAGGGGATCATCATGAAATGCAAAACCGGCGAGATCGTGGCCATCTCCACCCAGCCGGACTATGATCCCAACGATCCCCCCCGGGACGATATGTCCCTACTCAATTCCTTGAGCCGCAACCGGGTGGTGGCGGATAGCTACGAACCCGGCTCTACCTTTAAGATCATCACCCTGGCGGCCGCCCTGGACAGCGGCACGGTGAATGAATCCACCTCCTACCATTGCGATGGCTCGTACGTGGTAAACGAGGAGCGGATCAAATGCTGGAAGGACGGAGGCCATGGCAGCGAGACCCTGATCGAGGCGGTGCAGAATTCCTGCAATCCGGCCTTCATGCAGATGGCCTTGGCCATGGGGGTGGAGACCTTTTACGATTACATCTACGGCTTCGGGTTTGGGAGCACCACGGGCAGCGGCATCTCCGGGGAGAGCGGCGGCATCGTGACCCACCAGAAGTATATTAACGACAATACCCTGGCCCGCATCGGCTTTGGCCAAAGCATCGCCGTGACCCCCATCCAGTTGGCCACTGCCGTATGCGCGGCGGTGAACGGGGGAGAGCTGATGCAGCCCTATGTGGTGGACCGCATTGTCAGCGAAAGCGGCGAGGTGATCCTGCAAAACCAGCCCACCACGGTGCGACGGGTGATCTCGGAGGAGACCAGCGCCAAGGTGCGCACCATTTTGGAGAGCGTGGTCACCGAGGGCAGCGGGAAAAACGGCGCCATACCCGGTTACCGGGTGGGGGGCAAGACCGGCACCGCCCAGAAATACGAGGACGGCAAGATCGCCGAAGGCAAGCTGATCGCCTCCTTCATCGGCTTCGCGCCGGCGGACGACCCGGAATACCTGTGTTTGATCCTGGTGGATGAGCCCAAGGTGGGCACCATTTTCGGCAGCACGGTGGCGGCGCCCTTTGTCAAGCAAGTGCTGGAAGAAACCCTGCGCCACGCGGGCTTCTTGCCCACCGAGCAGGCGGAGACCGTGAGCGTGCCCGACCTGACGGGCATGACCATCCAGGATGCGAAGGCGGCCTTGGAGGCCAACGGCTTGGAAGCCGTATACCAGGACGATGAGGCGGATACGGTGACCGCCCAGGTGGCGGCGCCCAATGAGATCGTACAAAAAGGCAGCGAAGTGCTGCTATATACCGCCAACACCGGCGAGATCATCACCGAGGCGGAGATAGAGCAAGTGACCGTGCCCAATGTTTTAGGCCGCACCCGGCTGGGGGTGAAGGATATGCTGGACGAGGCGGGGCTGGAGATCCGCATCGACCCGCCGGATCAAACGGGCATTGCCTTCCGGCAGGTGCCGGAGGCGGGCACCAAGGTAGAAGCTGGCACAGAGGTGCTGGTGGAGTTTGAAAACGCCGCCACCGCCACCTTGCCCGGCGACGAGGAAGAGGACTAGACCCCAGGAACCGGGCGGCTTGCGCCCATGAAGGAGAGAGAGACATGCGTTTGAGCGAACTGGCAAAGCCGACCGAGCACAAGCTGCTGGGGCAGGACGTGGAAGTGGGGGAACTGCAATACAATTCCCGCAAGGTAAAAGCAGGGGATGTATTCTGTTGCATCGTAGGCACCTTTGCCGACGGGCACGCCTATGCGGCCCAGGCGGTGGAGCAGGGGGCGGCGGCGCTGGTGGTGGAGCGGAAGCTCCCCTTGGCGGTACCCCAAGTTTTGGTGCCCAATACCCGCATCGCCATGGCGGAGATGGCGGCGGGATACTATGGCTATCCCGCCAAGGATATGACCATCATCGGCATCACGGGTACCAACGGCAAGACCAGCACCACCTACATGCTCAAGGCCATTGCGGAGCGGATGGGGAAAAAGGTGGGGCTTATCGGCACCATCCGGAACATGATCGGGGACTTCATCATCGATACGGAGCGCACCACCCCGGAAAGCGTGGATCTGCAGCGGATCTTCCGGCAGATGAAGGACGAGCAGGTGGATGTGGTGATCATGGAGGTATCCAGCCACTCCCTGGATCAGAAGCGGGTCCACGGCATCCAGTTTCAGGTGGGGGAATTTACCAACCTGACCCAGGACCATTTGGATTATCATAAAACCTTTGCCAATTATCTGGCCGCCAAAAAGCAGCTGTTCTATCAGAGCGATAAGGCGGTGGTCAATATAGACGATTCCCATGCCCAGGAGCTGCTGGCGGGCTTAGATCTGCCGGTGATGACCTTCGGCATCCGGGAACAGGCGGATATCACCGCCAGCGAGATCGATATCACCACCCGGGGGGTACAGTTTGACCTGCATTACCGCAACATCACCTCCCGGATGAATATTCCCATCCCCGGCCTGTTTTCCGTGTTCAACGCCATGGGGGCGGCGGGGGTGGCCCTGAGCCTGGGCTGGTCCCTGGATTCCATCAAGAGCGGCCTGGAAAACATGGTGAGCGTCAGCGGCCGGCTGGAGCCCTTGCCCACAGGCAAGCACGCCTTTACGGTGCTGCTGGATTACGCCCATACCCCCGACGCCCTGGAAAACGTGCTCAAAACCGTGCGGGGCTTTGCGGCGGGCCGGGTGGTTACCCTGTTTGGCTGCGGCGGCGACCGGGACCATGCCAAGCGGCCCATCATGGGGGAAGTTGCGGGCCGGTATAGCGATTTTTTGATCGTGACCTCGGATAATCCCCGCAGCGAGGACCCCATGGCCATCATCCAGGACATCGAGGAAGGGGTCAAGAAGAGCGGCTGCGAGCATGTGATCATCGAAAACCGCCGGGAGGCCATCCGGTATGCCCTGGAGCATGCCCAGAAAAACGACGTGATCATCCTGGCTGGCAAGGGTCACGAAAACTACCAGGAGATCAATGGCGGCAAACATCACTTTGACGAGAAAGAGATCGTAGCGGAGCTGTTGGGTACCGATTGATCCGCAGACGGAGGTAATCCATGCGTTATATGATATACGCCCTGCTGCTGAGCGCAGGCGTGACCATCCTGCTGGGGCCGGCGCTGATCCCCCTGCTCAAGCGGTTGAAATTCGGCCAGTGCGAGCGGGAACTGGGGCCGAAAAGCCACCTGACCAAGCAGGGGACCCCCACCATGGGGGGGCTGATGTTCATCTTTGGCATCCTGGCGGGTACGCTGGCATTTTCCCTATCGGCTACGGAATTGGTGTTGCCCGCCCTCCTGTGCACGGTGGGGTTTGCACTGGTGGGCTTTCTGGATGATTTTCTGAAGGTGCGCTGCAAAAATACCGTGGGGCTTCGGGCCTATCAAAAGATCATCGACCTGGGGGTATTCTATATCCCCTTCATCATGTTCGTGATCATCGCTACGGTCAATAGCGTGAACCTTACCGATGGGTTGGACGGGCTCTCCTCCGGGGTGACGTTGATCTATTCCCTGACCATGGGGGTGATTTTCCTGTATCTGGCTACGGCCATGAAAAATCCCGATGGAATGGCCCAGGCCCAGCAGACCCAATATGCGGCGGAGCTGCAATCCATGGGCGTATTTGCCGCCGCGGTGGCGGGAGGATGCTTGGGTTTCCTCCGGTATAACAGCTATCCGGCCCGGGTGTTCATGGGGGATACCGGTTCCCTGGCCCTGGGGGGCGCGGTGGCGGTGATGGCCATCTTCTCCCGGGCGGTGCTGTTGCTGCCCATTATGGGGGCCTGCTTTGTGGCCAGCTCGGTTTCGGTCATTTTACAGGTGGGCAGCTATAAGACCCGGAAAAAGCGGATCTTCAAAATGGCGCCCTTACACCATCACTTTGAATTGTTGGGCTACAGCGAGACCCGGATCGTATCCGTCTACATGATCGTGACCACGATCCTGTGCCTCATTTGCCTGTTGGCCTTTCAATAACCCATTGGGCAGGTAGGACAAGCCCAATCACCCAATCGTTTTTATTCGCCGCTCGGTGGCAGGTACCGTATAGCCGTGATTCGTTGGCGCTTGGCACGGCAGGCGGGTTCAAGGCGTTTGAGACAGGACGCGGCTCCTTGTCTCAAACTCCCTGAAACTGTTACCGGACGGCTTTTTTCGATTTTATAGGCGAAAGCCTTTCAATAGAACCATAGGCAAATAGGAGGATGCAGTATGAACGGGCGCAAGACCGCCCTGGTGTGCGGCATGGCGAAAAGCGGCGTGGCCAGTGCGCGGCTGCTATGGGAACAGGGCTACCAGGTCACCATCAACGACATGAAAAAGGAGATCCCGGGTCTAAAGGAACAGCTGGCGGGCATAGAGTATAGGGACGCCCTGGGTCAGGACCCCATGGAGCTGGTAGCGGGGCAGGACCTGGTGGTCCTAAGCCCGGTGATCCCCATTTTCGCCCCCTTTGCCAAGAAGGCCAAGGCCCTGGGGGCGGAGGTGATCGGCGAGATCGAGCTGGGCTACCGGTATTGTGACCCGAAGGCCCGGTTTGTCTGCGTGAGCGGCACCAATGGGAAAACCACCACCACCGCCCTGACCGGCGCCCTATTCCAGGGGGCGGGGAAGCGCGCCTTTGTGCTGGGCAACATCGGGGTGCCCATCACCCAGGAGGCCAAGAACACCCGGCCTGGGGACTACGTGGTAGCGGAGGTGGCGGCTTTGCAGCTGGAGAGCATAAAGCGGTTCCGGCCCAACGCCATGGGGATGCTGAACATCAGCGAGGACCATCTCAACCGGTTTGAGAACCGGATGGAAAACTATGTGGCGGCCAAGTGCCGGGCCTTTGAAAACCAGCGGCCGGAGGATTTCGCCGTGCTCAATTACGACGACCCGGTGGTGCGGGATATGGCCCGGCTCACCAAAGCACGGGTGGTATATTTTTCCCAGGCCCAGGCGTTGGGGGAAGGCATGTGCCTACAGGACGGGCGTATGACCTTCCGGCTGGACGGCCGGGAGATCCCCCTGGTCCGGCCCGGGGAATTGCAGATCCCCGGGGCCCACAATTTGGAAAACGCCATGTGCGCCGCCACCTTGGCCCTTTGTATGGGCCTGGAGCCGGCGGCGGTTTGTAGGGGCCTAAAAGCCTTCCCCGGGGTGGAGCACCGGATCGAATTCGTCCGGGAGGTGGGGGGCGTGCGGTACGTCAACGACTCCAAGGGCACCAACCCGGATTCCACCATCAAGGCGGTATTGGCCATGGACCGGCCTACGGTTTTGCTGCTGGGGGTGGGCAACTACGACAAGCATAGCGATTTTCGGCCCCTGTTCGAAGCCTTCGGGGGCCGGGTGAAGGCGGTGCTGGCCTCCGGCTGCAACATTCCGGCCATCCAAAAGGCGGCGGCGGAAACCGGCTTCACCCCGTTTTATACCTATGACGGCCCGGATTTTGAAGGCATGATCCGCCGGGCCGGGGAATTGGCGGCCCCCGGGGATACGGTGCTGCTATCCCCGGCGGCGGCCAGCTGGGGCCAGTTTGACAACTATGAGCAGCGGGGCGAAATGTTCAAGGCCATCGTCAACCGGCTGTGACCCTTTGGAAAGGAGGCGGGAACCATGGAGATAAGGCGTAGGCCCCAGACGGGGAAAATGGACCATTGGCTGTATATCGCCGTGTTGGGCATATCCGCCTTTGGCCTGGTGATGATGTTTTCCGCCAGCTATTATTCCGCCCAATACAGCGCCTCCACCAACCACGATGGGTTCTTTTACCTGCGCAACCAGGTGCAGTACCTGCTGATCGGCATCGTGGGCATGTACGTCATGTCCCGCATCCAATACCGGTATCTGGAAAAGCTAAAGGTGATCGCCCTGGTGGTGATCATCTTGCTGATGATCGCGGTGGCGGTCTGGGGC
>ERZ1503895.824-NODE-824-length-7076-cov-5.881356_pt1 | contig 7076 bp, 6 predicted proteins | sample MGYA00572422_ERZ1503895 | MGnify/ENA primary metagenome ERZ1503895 (study PRJEB39906, sample SAMEA3182112) | gut metagenome | biome: human; feature: gut; material: Stool; isolation source: human stools | place: Canada | collected 2013-05-06 ...
ATTTAAATTAGTGATTTCACTCAATTACATTAGTTATTCCACTAATAACAGATTGTTTTACCATTCACATATTAAATATAAATGATAAAACAATATATTCACATGATATTAAGCAATAACAAATTCAACGCGTTTTTTAGATATTAAACCGTGCCCATGTTGGCAGAAATAATCCACAGCACCACAAGCTTTTAACACTTGTAACGCCTGATGACACTCAGGGCAAAGTGCCTGGACGGTAAAGTCTTTGTCGCAAGTTGCACAGTGGGCAGTCTCGCCATTGCGTTCGAGAGGGGTTTTGCAGGTTGGACAGTTGAGTGCCATAAATACTCCTCGCGTGTTATTCGGTTTCCCTCTCCGTGTGGAAAGGGAAACCAGATAAGTGATTACTTACTTTTCTTGATATGCTTCATCAGGCGCTTACGTTTACGCATCTGGGTTGGCGTCAGGGTGTTACGCTTGTTCGCATACGGGTTTTCCCCTTCTTTGAACTGAATACGAATCGGCGATCCCATTACGTCCAGCGATTTGCGGAAGTAGTTCATCAAATAACGCTTGTAGGAATCAGGCAGGTCTTTCACCTGGTTACCGTGAATCACCACAATCGGCGGGTTATAACCACCGGCGTGGGCATATTTCAGCTTCACACGACGACCGCGTACCAGCGGCGGTTGGTGATCTTCAACAGCCATCGTCATGATGCGCGTCAGCATAGAGGTCCCCACACGACGGGTGGAGCTGTCATACGCTTCACGCACTGATTCAAACAAGTTACCAACACCACTGCCGTGCAAGGCAGAGATAAAGTGCACACGAGCAAAATCGATAAAGCCCAGACGGAAGTCCAGCGTTTCTTTCACCTGCTCTTTCACTTCCTGGCTCAGGCCATCCCACTTATTCACCACAATGACAAGTGAGCGCCCACTATTGAGAATAAAGCCCAGCAGCGAGAGATCCTGATCGGAAATACCTTCGCGGGCGTCAATCACCAACATCACCACGTTGGCATCTTCAATGGCCTGCAACGTTTTGATTACCGAGAATTTCTCTACAGCATCGGTGATTTTGCCGCGTTTACGTACGCCAGCGGTGTCAATGAGCACATACTCACGTCCGTCGCGTTCCATTGGAATGTAGATACTGTCACGCGTCGTGCCAGGCATGTCGTAAACAACAACGCGCTCTTCACCAAGAATACGGTTAGTGAGTGTAGACTTACCTACGTTCGGACGACCCACAATCGCCAGTTTGATCGGCAGACTTTGCGGGTCGAAGTCATCTTCCTCTTCTTCTTCGCCGTTTTCTTCTGCTTCAAATTGCGCCCAGTATTCAGCGTCTTCGTCGACTTCTTCTTGCGGTGCGAGATCTTCCATCCACGGCAGCAGCACGTGCTCCAGCAGACTTAATACGCCACGACCGTGAGACGCGGCGATCGGGTAGATTTCCCCTAAACCAAGCGAGTAGAAATCAACCACTGCCTGATCGGGATCCAGACCGTCAGTTTTGTTTGCCACCAGGAAGGTCGGTTTTTCACGGGAGCGCAGATGTTTAGCAATCGCTTCATCCGCCGGCATCAGGCCCGCGCGCGCATCCACCATAAACAGTACGACGTCCGCTTCTTCAATCGCCAGCAGCGACTGTTCCGCCATGCGGGTTTCTACACCGTCTTCTGTGCCATCAATCCCGCCGGTATCAATGCAGATAAACTCACGGCCTTCAATTTCTGCACGACCGTACTTACGGTCACGAGTCAGACCCGGGAAATCCGCAACCAGCGCATCTCGGGTGCGAGTTAGACGGTTAAATAACGTGGATTTTCCTACGTTAGGGCGCCCGACAAGCGCGACCACAGGTACCATGTTTAAAGCCTCATTTTTATAAATCATCAGACAACGCACGCTATATTCGTGTCGTTGTTAAAAACAGGAAAACGGCCCCTGTCCAGGAGCCGTTTTCAAAGTGAACGACAGAGACGATTAACGTGTAATAGAGTACACGGTTCCGTCTTTTGCCTGGATCAGCAGTTTGCCGTCAGCGGCAACCGGTTCAGTCTGGAAACCGGAACTATCAACTTTTTGCTGGGCAACGAAACGACCATCTTCGACGTTAATCCAGTGCAGATAACCTTCGCTGTCACCTACCACCAGGTTGCCATTATACAGCACCGGAGAAGTCAGCAGGCGATGCAGCAGATCGCTTTGTGTCCACAGCGTAACGCCGCCATCAATGGTCAACGCCATCACCCGGTCATTTTGATCGACCAGATAGATGCGATTGCCGTCGACGATGAAATCATTCACCGAACCCAGTTCGCGTTTCCACATAATCTGACCACTGCGCAGATCAAGCGCCGTCAGGTTACCATTATAGGCCAGCGCGAAAACAACGCCGTTAACAACGACGGGAGTCGTGTCAACATCGCTCAGACGGTCAATTTCGGTAGAACCGGTCGCCTGGGAAATTCGCTGCTGCCAAATCATCTGGCCCTGTTCCATCAGCACTGCGCTGACGCGACCATTATCACCACCCACGACGGCCGCACCAAAAGCCGTTGCCGGCGCAGACTCGCCACGCAAAGAGAGCGAAGGCATATCGAGGTTAACTGTCCATTTGACAGCGCCGTCAGCTTCGTTCAGCGCTTGTAACTGACCGTTACTGGTGTGGATTAACACCAGACCGTCGCTGACCACCGGACGCGAAAGTGCTTCACCCGCGACTTTAGTTTGCCATGCCACAGTACCATCGCTGGTATTCAGCGCGTAAACCTGCGCCTTTTCGCTGCCAATGTAGACATGCCCACCAGACACGGTCACGCCGCCAGAAAGTAATGCAGGATCTTTAGAGAACCAGCCATCTTTCTCGGCCAGGCTGACAGACCAGATTTCTTTGCCATCATCCGCATTCAGCGCTTTTACTAAACCAGCGCGGTCCGCTGCATAGACAACGTTGTCCGCCAGTGCCGGATGAAGATTGGAATAGAAGTTGCCAATGCCGCTACCAACGGAAGTGCTCCACACAGTAGTCGGCGTAAACTGGTTTTCAACGGTTGGCAATGGGGACATCTTTACCACATCTTCTTCGCTGTTAAACAGCGAACAGCCGCTTAAAAGGGTAACGGAAAGCAGTCCTGGCAGCAGTAATTTACGCAATTGCATCGGGTCCCTCTCAGATGGACAAATTATTAATTTTCATCTGCATCATTTCGCTCAGTGCCGGGGTAACATCGCTTTTCACGCCTGCTTCCCATGCACTACGCGCACCTTGCTTATCACCTTTGCTCAGCAATGCTTCACCACGCAGGTCGGCAACAATGGCAGCCCACCCTTCACCTTTGATGGTATCAAGGGTTTTCAGCGCGGCATCAGCCTGCTTGAGCTGTACCTGAACGCGAGCAAGACGCAGATTTATCACGGCTTTGAGATTTTCATCGCTCGTGTCTGCCAGCCCCTGTTGTAACTGGGCGGCAGCTTTCTCTAGTTCATTTTTGTCAACAAATTGCTGCGCAAGTTCCAAAGAAGCCAGCGCACCATAAGTATTTTTATTTTCAGCAGCAAATTTTTCCGCCGCTGGGATGCTATCCGGTTTGCCTTCGCTCACTGCGGTAACCGCATTTTGATAGGCAAGAGAAGCGGAGCGTGCAGAATCAACCTGATGGCTGTTCCAGTAGCGCCAGCCAATTAGCGCGCCAACGCCCAAAATCACCCCAACAGCCAGTGCTTTGCCATTTTCAGCAAAAAAGCGTTTAACCGCTTCTACCTGGTCGTTTTCGTTCTCGTAAATTTCCACGCTGTCCTTCTCCTTCCTTAACCCAGTAACGTGCGCAAATGCGCGGCTACGCTATCCTGCGCAACTGCCGTTTGCTCACCAGAGCGCAAATCCTTCACTACTGCTGTGCCGTTAGCCACTTCAGACTCACCCAGCACCACAGCAACGCGGGCACCCCATTTATCAGCACGGGCAAACTGTTTCTTAAAGTTGCCGCCGCCGTGGTTGGTCATCAATTTCACGCCCGGTAATTCATCACGCAGACGCTCAGCTAATGCCATAGCCGCAGATTGTGTATCAGCACCTGAAGCCACCAGGTATATATCGACAACAGGATCGGCTTTAAATTCCGGATTAACGGCCTGTACTAACAATACAAGACGTTCGAGGCCCATCGCAAAACCGACAGCCGGTGTTGCACGACCGCCCAGTTGTTCCACCAGACCGTCATAACGACCGCCTGCACACACGGTGCCCTGGGAACCGAGGCTGTTAGTCACCCACTCGAAAACGGTACGGTTATAGTAATCCAGACCACGCACCAGACGCTGGTTTACGGTATAAGCGATCCCCGCGCTCTCAAGCAGTTTGCACAGACCGGCAAAATGCTCACGAGATTCCTCGTCCAGATAATCGCCTAATACCGGAGCATCGTTGAGAAGCGCCTGCACTTCCGGATTTTTTGAATCCAGCACGCGCAGCGGGTTAGTGTACATGCGGCGTTTGCAGTCTTCGTCCAGCTTTTCTTTATGCTGCTCAAGGAATGCCACCAGCGCATCGCGGTAATTCGCACGAGCTTCCAGCGAACCGATAGAGTTCAGCTCAAGAGTTACGTGCTCGGAAATACCCAGCGCGCGCCACCAGCGGGCGGTGAGCATAATCAATTCAGCGTCGATATCCGGACCTTGCAGACCGAAAACTTCGCAGCCCAACTGATGGAACTGACGATAACGCCCTTTCTGCGGACGCTCGTGACGGAACATAGGCCCGATATACCACAGACGCTGTTCCTGATTGTACAGAAGACCATGCTCGATGCCGGCGCGTACACAGCCCGCCGTCCCTTCAGGGCGCAGAGTCAGGCTGTCGCCATTGCGATCCTCAAAGGTGTACATCTCTTTTTCAACCACGTCGGTGACTTCACCAATCGCACGTTTGAATAGCGGGGTCTGCTCTACAATCGGCAAGCGGATTTCACTGTAACCGTAGCTGCCGAGCACGTTTTTCAGTGTGCCTTCAATGCGCTGCCAGATGGCCGTTTCGCCAGGCAGGTAATCGTTCATGCCGCGAATGGCTTGAATGTTTTTTGCCACGTTTATTCTCTTTCTGAATATAAAAATGAACCCTCAACGCTTCCCTCAATGTTTCGGGAGCCATGCGGGTTCAATCATACACGGGAAGCGAGGCGCTTCCCATCACGTTATTATTTTTCAACCTGCTGAACGTCAATTCGACGCGCTTCGTCCAGCTGACTGGCTTTCGCACGAATGCGCGCTTCCAGCTGGTCGATCATATCGTTGTTGTCCAGACGGTCTTTGCGTACGCCATCTTCATAGAGGCCGCTTTTCTTGTTACCGCCGGTGACGCCGAGTGTAGAAACCAGCGCCTCACCTGGGCCATTCACCACGCAGCCGATAATCGAAACGTCCATTGGAGTGATGATATCTTCCAGGCGTTGCTCCAACGCGTTAACCGTACCGATAACATCAAACTCCTGACGCGAACAGGTCGGGCAGGCAATGAAGTTGATCCCGCGCGAACGGATACGTAGCGATTTCAAAATATCGAAACCGACTTTGATCTCTTCAACCGGATCGGCCGCCAGCGATACGCGCAGCGTGTCGCCAATGCCTTCAGACAGCAGCAGACCTAAACCAATGGCGGATTTAACCGCCCCGCTGCGCGCACCACCGGCTTCTGTGATACCCAGATGCAGCGGCTGATCGATCTGTTTTGCCAGCAAACGATAAGACTCAACAGCGAGGAAGACGTCTGACGCTTTCACGCTGACTTTGAACTGATCGAAGTTCAGGCGATCGAGATGATCAACATGACGCATGGCGGATTCCAGCAACGCCTGCGGCGTCGGTTCGCCATACTTTTCTTGCAGATCTTTTTCCAGCGATCCGGCGTTAACGCCAATACGGATCGGAATGTTTTTATCGCGCGCACAGTCAACCACCATGCGAATACGCTCTTCATTACCGATATTGCCAGGGTTAATACGCAGACAATCGACGCCGTATTCCGCTACTTTCAGCGCAATGCGATAGTCGAAGTGGATGTCAGCCACCAGCGGCACGTTAACCCGCTGTTTGATGAGTTTGAACGCTTCTGCCGCGTCCATCGTCGGTACGGAGACACGGACGATATCAGCGCCAACGCGTTCCAGCGCCTTGATTTGATTGACCGTTGCTTCGACGTCTGTCGTACGCGTATTGGTCATGGACTGTACGGCGATGGGAGCACCATCGCCAATCGGCACATTCCCAACGTAAATACGTGTTGATTTTCTACGTTGAATTGGAGCCTGGTTATGCATGAAAAATCTCCCGCGTTACCCGTCTGTTACTGCGCCGGTGATTGTTCGGCATTGAGGGTCAGACGCGCAACCTGGTTAGTTCTGATAAAACGACTCAGATCGACAGGTTTCCCTTGATACTGGATCTGTACTGCGGCTGGCGCACCAATTTTCAGTTTATACGGTGCCTGGCCGGTTAAATTCAAATTACCGTCTTTACGCTGCATCCCGCTAAACAGTTTTTTACCGGTAGCATCAGTGACCTCCAGCCAGCAATCGGCAGTAAAGTTCATCACCAGCGCATTCGGATCAGCCGCCGGCGTAGTCACGCCTGCCTGATCGGTTGGCAACGGCGCAGCACCATCTGGCGTTATTGTTGCCGTTGGTGCCGGGGTCGCAGCAGTATCAACATTTGCCTGTGAAGGCGAAACAACCGCATTCTGTTGCGGATCAACAGCTGGTGCTGGCGCAGTTACGGCAGGTGTTTGCGTGTTGGTTGCGGTAGTATCCACAGACGCTGGCGGCGTGGACGTTGTAGCCGGGTCTGTAGTTGTCGACGTATTTAACGGAACACTCTGCCCCTGCTCGCTATTACTGCTCAGTTCCGCCGAAGATTGATCGGCCATAGTGGTGATCTCTTCCTGCTGAGCTTTGTGGTCTTGCCACCACCAGGCACCGCTCAGGCCGATAACCACAAACAACACCAGCCAGGTGAAGGTCATCAGCCAGCCGTCGCGTTTTTTGCGGCGTTTACCGAGGGAAAAACTCTGCATCGGCGCAACTTTTGCAG
>ERZ1503895.884-NODE-884-length-6748-cov-3.755566_pt1 | contig 6748 bp, 3 predicted proteins | sample MGYA00572422_ERZ1503895 | MGnify/ENA primary metagenome ERZ1503895 (study PRJEB39906, sample SAMEA3182112) | gut metagenome | biome: human; feature: gut; material: Stool; isolation source: human stools | place: Canada | collected 2013-05-06 ...
GAGCATCGGTTGTATTAATAATGCCGTTGTTCTGAATAACAGACTGGTTTCCCGTAGCAACAATTAACGATGCATCGAAAAAAAGATAGTCACTATCTCTCACTGAACTCTGAATCTCGGTTATCGCGTTTTCATCAAATATGACATTCCCGCCATCAGCCACCGAAATCAGAGAGAAGGATCCCAATATCTGTCGGGTATTCATTACGGAATGACCACTTATATTGACGGTATTATTTCCTGTTACCTGCACACCTTTGATAGTATGTCCACCACTATCACCAGAGATATTGATACCACCATCGAGATTGATGGTGTTGTTTGTACCCAAAACAACCACGCCGTAAAGACTGTTTTCATCCCCCAGGTAATCCGAATCGACAGTAATATTGATGTCGCCTTCCAGATCGACAGTATTGTTTTCCCCCTCGATGGTAACGCCGGTTAACGACTGGGGTGAGGTGGACGGTTGGTCCCCCATACTGGACGTCACATTAATGTTTCCCGTCAACAGCATACTGCTGTCGTTGCTCATTATGCTGATGCCCGTTCCGCCCTGGAAAGTACCGCTGCCGTCACGCTCCTGAATGACATTTATATCACCGCTCAAATTCACTTGTTCACGATCGCCGCTGATCGCAACACCCGTACCGTTCAGCGAGACATCAATCTCACCCACGGTAGTAAATTGCGCGTCATCTCCGGTGATAACGATACCGATTGAGTCTTGATCTTTTACGGTCAGTTTGCCCTGATTATTGATTGTCGTCTTACTACCGCTGACTTCAACGCCGTGCCCCGCACCGTTAACGGTAATATCACCTTTCTGTTGCAACGAAACGCGATCGCCGACAATTTTCGCCCCGACAGAGTTTTGATCAACGACCATATCACCGGTGATATCAATGGTATTATCATCACCTGTAATGGTCACCCCGGTGGACTGTTTCCCGGTGACATCCATCATATTGGTGGACAACGACAGATCATTGTTTTTACCCATCACCTCCAGCCCGGTGGAAAAATCCCCGACATGCATCGCCCCGGCCAGGGCAATGTCGCTGGCGTCACCGTTAATTTTCACCCCGGTCGCCCTGTCGTCGGCATTTAAATCTCCAACGTTGATAAAGGTACTGTTATCGCCGTTGATCTGCACACCATTAGAGTGATCGTCCGCTGCACCTCCGCTAACGTTAATATCACCCATATTAATGAATGACGCGCGATCGCCGTTCAGCAGCACGCCCGTGGAATGCGCATCCACCACCGAAATGTTGCCCTTGTTGCTGACTTCGTTATTATCACCGGTGGCATCAATGCCATGCGCGCCACCGCTGACATTGATCCCGCCTTCCATTCTGATTCTGGTTGCGTTTCCTGCAACTTTTACCGATACCGAGTTGTCGCCATCAATATCGCTTTGCCCCATGTTGTTGATAACCGCGTTGTCACCCGTCACAATGACACCCGTGCCGCCGTTAGTGATCACTGCATCACCGCGGTTATTCAGGATTGCACGATCGCCGTTAACCACGCCCGCTGTGCCGCCATCGACAACCATATGGCCGTTATTGTTAACGGTAATATCGTTTCCGGTTATCGCCACAACCACAGAATCTTTTCCCGTAGCAGAAATATCACCGTCGTTATTAAGGGCGATCCTGCTGCCGTTTATTTCAATCACCGTCGCGCCATTCAGCGCGGCATTACCGCCCTGGTCGGTGAGCACCGCATCGCTGAGGTTAAATACGTTGCTGTTCGCGGGGTCATCCACCGTTGCGCCGACGGTTTTGGTGATATAGATAATGCCGTCTTTACCGTAACACCACGTCATACCGCCAAGGTTATTCACGCCGGTAATTTCTACCGTATTGGCATCGGTGTCGACATCCCAGCCCTGCACAATAGAGGTTCGGCCATCTTCAGCCGTCAGGGTGTAACTTCCATCACTGTTTTTGCTGTAGGTAAAGGTGGCATTGCGAATTTGCAGCGTGCCTTTGTCTTCGTCGAATGTGACACTGTTATTGAAGATTTTGGGCTCTTTTGGTGGAGTGACGTCGCCACCGTCATCTGGAGGAACAGGTGTATCACCACCGTCGTCTGGTGGAACTGGTGTATCGCCACCATCGTCTGGTGGAACTGGTGTATCGCCACCGTCATCTGGAGGAACAGGTGTATCACCACCGTCATCTGGTGGAACAGGTGTATCACCACCGTCATCTGGTTCTGAACTGTCATGATGATCACCATCATTAAGCGCCATCACCGCGGCTCCTGTAACGACTGCAACCAGGCCAGCTGCAGTCCAGCTCATTACGGCGCTGTCATCAGAATCCCGACATTCTGATGGTAATTTAGCTAACTGCTCTTTGCTAATAGAATGAATATTCGCCGGACATGTGATCTTGCTGGATTTCCGGGTGTCATCAGTTATATCCAGGATCGATGTATCAGTTGCCCATGTCTGACCGCTCAATGCCATCGCCACACACACAGACAACAATTTTTTCCTTTGCATTTATATTTCCTTAGAAATAGAGCGTTGCACGCCAGTCGACAAAAATAAAAGCGGGCCTTTTTGACGGAACGCAAGACCATGATTGGTGTTTATATTCACGAAAGAAATATAAATAAAGAACCAATCAAAAATATGTGATGTTCTAATAATTTATACTATCCGTTGAAGTCAATTCAACTTAAATGATATTTAATAAGAGGTTAAGGCATTAAAAAACAATACACCCAGTAAATACTAAATAATATAACATTTCTTACAATTATAATTACACATAAAAAACCATCAAAAATAAAATAGACACTCCCCTATATCGGACTTATAACAATTCAATAGATGCAAATAAAAATCGCCTTAGTCCAGAACTTATTTTCCCTTAAATATTCACAAAATGGCGCAACATAATGAATATGGATATGGATATGAAATTATTTTTGCAGCCATTTTCCATTAATCCCCTGCACATATTCTCCCGGCTTCGCGCGAGCAACCATTTTTTGCCCTGCCAATTTTGCTATCTCATCAGTGGATACATTATTTTGCTTTGCCAATTGTTGGTAACTCAGATTACGAGCTTCATTAATATCTTTTACTAATTCCAGCGTTTCAGCATCTGTTTTCAGCGCAACCAGATAACCATAAAATGTTTCACCTACCCGCCCCTGAGTTCTGGCTTCATCCAGAGTCAATGCCATTACATTGCTGCTTACCAGCCCAACAAGAAACGCACAAAGAAGTAATGTTTTCTTCATCATCGCCTCAGAAAAGATCGCTACGAGTCTCAAGCAGCTCTTCGACATCTTTGTCTGCCTTGATGATGATCTCATGCTCAATTTTAACGTTCATATTGATAGTGATCGGTTCCTTAGGTGCAGCGACTTCAATGCGAGGCGTACAGCCAACCAGCATAAAAGATGACGTCAACGCAGCCAGTAAAATTTTCATTGTTTATCCTCACACTCTTTTCCTTGCGGACAGTCATTTCCCGGCAGACGCGCGTTCTGCTCCAGCCATGCCTGGAGATTATCGCCAAAGCGTAAACTGCGCCACAGCGTAAAAATATTCTCTTCATGATGGTAATTAAGGTTTACCGTACCGCTTTTACCATCAACGCGACTGGTACCTGTAATGTTGGCCTGCATGGTTAATAAACCGAGATTATCTAAATTAATATTTGTCGATGAACGGCTAATTTCCATATAGCGCAACCAGTTAATTGCTGAACCCGCAGTCATATTGTCTTTCACCACCGCATCTGCGGTGTCTTTATCCAGCCGCAAGGTCATTGGCCCGCTATTTGCCAGCCAGCCATCTTTCACTATCCATTTTTCGTTGTTTAGCCATAACGGCAATGCACCACTAAATGCCCCGGACATGGCGAATTGTTTCGGATTGACGGCGCTAACCAGTTCGCTGGAGGAAAGATTATTCAGTCGCAACAGTGCCGGATCATGTTGCGGCATACGTAATTGTTTCATCAGCACGTTACCGCCTAACACATCGACGCTAACATCAGTCAACAACAATGGTTCTTCTTCTGTCCACGGATAGCGCCCTTGCAAATCAGCCGTAATATTTTTCGCTGTCACCAGATTAATCACTTCGGCAATTCGCAACGTAACGGGGCCGCGAGTCCCCAGATGCCAGGCTCCATCGGCAAAACGGAAAGGCAGGACAAAATCGACACCGTTAACCTGATTATCTGGCATCCAGGCACTACCGCCTTTCAACACGCCGTGTCCTCCCGCGCGGAATCCTTGTTCGGGCGCTGCTGAAAATGCGACCTGAGCATACAGTTCACCATCGCGTAAGTTCATCTTCCAGTCGGGTGGCACCAACGGCTGGAATACAGTCAGTGATTGTTTAGGCCACCAGGCGTTACCGCGCAGACGAATACCGTCCCAGCGACCATTTACCCGAACCGGGCCAATCTCACCAGCATGTAAATCGCCTTTATATAGGAAATACGTCGGATCGCGTCCATCGACGCTAAATTTTAAGGTTGATGGCGGTAACACACTGCCGCCAGTGAACAGCGTTTGCCCGGCGTCCAGTGACAGCGCGCCGCTAAAGGAGGGATGCTGTGCGTCACGTACCCAGACGACGGGCTTGTCGAGAATTAATCGCGGCTTTTCTACCGTCATCGTACCGTATTGTAACTGGTCGAAACCGGTGGAGAGATCGGTCAGCGTAATCGTGCTGTCATGCCACTCACCTTTTCCTGCGACATCCCAGGTGGCATTCATCGGTGTAAAACTCCCTTTTCCCCAGTAGCGCCACTGCCAGCGGCCAGCGTCAGGGAGAAAATCATTCGCCAGCCCATCCATATGCAGCACGAAATCGCCCAGTTCATTTTCATGCGCCTGCAAAATGGCCTGCAAACGTCCGTCAACACCACGTTGGGTGACTTTTACACCCGCTAAAGGCCAGCGGATTTCATCGATGTCCAGCGAATCGATGACTCTTCCCTTCGAACGTAATAACGCGCCTGGCTCAAAGGCCAGCGTTGGGTCAGTCAGACTTCCGCTTAGCTGCGCAGGTAAGCGGGCATATAAAATGAGATCCGCCTGTTTCGCTTCACCGGTCAGCTGCAAAGGCAGCTGGCTGTTATCCATGCTTAATTTTCCAGGGCCAAAATTAAGCACCGCGTTGCCCTTACCCGCTTGCCCCTGGGTCAGCACACTCAGTCGTCCGCTGACCAGAGCGTTCTCGAGCCCTGCCTGCCAGTTGTCGACTTTGACACCCAGTCTGCCACTCAAAGGAAAACCTGCATACGGCCAGCTCCAGCGACCATCGCTTACAGTCAATTGTTGGCGAGTAATTTGCCACGGCAGATCGAGCAACGGATCGCCATTATCCCGTGCCAGCACAATCAATTGCCCGCTATTTTCCTGCCAGTCCAGCTCGGCATCCACCAGTGAAGGCTCCTGCGGCAAGTTTAACGTCGCAGTAGCATGACCACTTACAGGAAGTCCATCCGGCACTAGCGGCATAGTAAATTCCCCCACCAGTTTAACCGGCGGCTGATTTTCAAACGCGACGACATCCAGTTCGCTGACTGTAAGTTGTTGCCCTTTCAGCTGGCCTTGAAATTTAACTTTTTCGCCCTGATAACGCAGTTGCTGGATATCGGAGGTTAATGCGAGAGAGAGTTTTCCCTGCCATTCCTGCCAGGGAGAAAAAATCAGTTTATCGATATTGATCCAGGTGTTAGGCAACATGGCCTGCCACTGCGCGAGGGTTTTTGGAGCAGCTGGCGATTGCTCCGTCTGCGGCAATTTCGCCAGACAAGCAGAATCAAGTTCTACCGTGCCGACGCTCAATAACCAGCGACTGGGATGTGAAAGGCTGGCGTTGGTGATATGCGCAAGCTGACAATCTCCCACCAGATAACGGAGATCGGGGATGATTAAACCTTTACGCGTAATGCGTGGGCTTTCATCTAATGCAATACGTGTCCCGAGCGGTAGCCAGATGCCCGCCAGCGTGGGAACCCACAAGCCGAGCGTCATCAGCAGCGTCAACGGCACAAGAATAATCAGTAATAACAGCGCGAGAACGGCTTTATATTTACCCAGCATGGGTAGTTAATATCCTGATTTAGCGAAAAATTAAGCATTCAATACGGGTATTGTGGCATGTTTAACCGTTCAGTTGAAGGTTGCGCCTACACTAAGCATAGTTGTTGATGAATTTTTCAATATCGCCATGGCTTTCAATTATATTTGAAATTTTGTAAAATATTTTTAGTAGCTTAAATGTGATTCAACATCACTGGAGAAAGTCTTATGAAACTCGCCGTTTATAGCACAAAACAGTACGACAAGAAGTACCTGCAACAGGTGAACGAGTCCTTTGGCTTTGAGCTGGAATTTTTTGACTTTCTGCTGACGGAAAAAACCGCTAAAACTGCCAATGGCTGCGAAGCGGTATGTATTTTCGTAAACGATGACGGCAGCCGCCCGGTGCTGGAAGAGCTGAAAAAGCACGGCGTTAAATATATCGCCTTGCGCTGTGCCGGTTTCAATAACGTCGACCTTGACGCGGCAAAAGAACTGGGGCTCAAAGTAGTCCGTGTTCCAGCCTATGATCCAGAGGCCGTTGCTGAACACGCCATCGGTATGATGATGACGCTGAACCGCCGTATTCACCGCGCATATCAGCGTACCCGTGACGCTAACTTCTCTCTGGAAGGTCTGACCGGCTTTACTATGTATGGCAAAACGGCAGGCG
>ERZ1503895.894-NODE-894-length-6724-cov-3.522867_pt1 | contig 6724 bp, 5 predicted proteins | sample MGYA00572422_ERZ1503895 | MGnify/ENA primary metagenome ERZ1503895 (study PRJEB39906, sample SAMEA3182112) | gut metagenome | biome: human; feature: gut; material: Stool; isolation source: human stools | place: Canada | collected 2013-05-06 ...
CTTCATACAGTGCGTCATGTCGCTGATAAAAAAGATAAAAGCAAAGCAGTTTTGGGAAAAGTCTTTGCTGGGCGGAGCATTTTTAGCGATATATCGCAGCTTTAAAAGCAGCGACAAACTGCTGTTCAAGGTAATTGCAGTATTTATTGTGGCGGCATTCTTATGTGCTACATGGTTCGGATTGCCTGTGGTGCTTGTACTAATGCTTATTTTTGTACCAAAAACTGTAAAAAAGTATAACGGAATAAAAAAGGGTGTAGAAGAAGTTAAAAATGGTAATTTGACATACAAGATTCCTGTAGAAGAAGACGCAAAAGGCATAAAAGGCGAACTTGACAGATTAGCATCAAACATAAATGACATCTCTCAGGCGTCAAACATAGCCGTTCAGAATGAGATAAAGAATCAAAGGATGAAGACTGACCTTATATCTAACGTTTCTCATGATTTGAAAACGCCGCTTACATCGATGATTTCATATGTGGATCTATTGAAAAAGGAAGGACTTGATAGTCCTAACGCTCCTGAATATTTGGATATAATAGACAAAAAGACTCAAAGACTTAAAAATTTAACAGAAAACTTGTTTGAAGCGGCAAAAGCTTCTTCCGGTGCTATTCCTGTAAATATGGAGGCCATAGATTTGTCATCTTTGATAAGTCAAAGTCTGGCCGAAATGGAGGAGAAACTGCTGGGCAGAGGCCTCGATATACAGATTAAAAATAATTGCGAGAATGTGAAAGTTATGGCCGATGGTCAGCTCATGTGGCGCGTGATAGAGAACATTCTCGGCAACGTTGCCAAATATGCTTTGGAAAACAGCCGTGTTTATATTAACATAAATGAAGTTGCAGCTAAGAGCGAGACTTCCAAGGACATGATTATCCTCGAAGTGAAAAATATTTCAAAAGACCCACTAAATATTTCTGCTGATGAGTTGATGGAAAGATTTAAACGGGGCGATGAGTCTAGAAACACTGAAGGCAGCGGTTTAGGACTTGCCATAGCAAAAGATCTTGCTAAATTAATGAATGGCGTATTTGAAATAACCATAGACGGCGACTTGTTCAAAGCAACTGTTATGATGGAAGAAGCAAAATGAAAGGTATGAAAATAAATAAAAAGAGGTCTGTGAAAGCAAAAGAGTGCTTGTGAGAGCAAGCCTCTTTTTGTTTATTGCTTTTTCAGTGATGCCGGCGACAGTGATGTCAGCGACAGTGATGCCGGCGACATAGACATCTTGATATTGCTGCAGCAAAAGCATAAATTCAGAACCAAGCAGTCAACTAGCCAAGCAGCCAACTAACCAAGTAGTCAACTAGCCAAGCAGTCAGCTGAAAAAACGGCAAAGCTGTAAGGCCGAATTCACCACGGAGGGGGGATATACTTTTGAGAGGAAAACGTGATACAAAGTATCCGTTTTTGCAAAAAAGTATTATTTCGCCATACTTTTTCGGGATTTTCGTATACTTTGTATTACGCTTTTTATGAAAAGTATCATTTTTCGGTCATTCCAGGGGCGCAAAGCAGGTTATGAAGGATATTGATTGAAGATTTTGAGAAGAAGTGTTATAATGTCCGCGTGGGATTTGTATGGCAGGTTTGCCGCAAGTCAGCGGAAGCGGCCATTGAAACGCCGCAAAAGTAAACCGGAGGGCGTTATAATGTCCGCGTGGGATGTAACGTCAAAATAAATATAAAATGCAGCATAGGAAGGAGAATGATATTTGAAGCTGTTTGATAATAGAGTACAAGAAACAAAATATAAAGTTCTCAGAGAGGTGGCTTATCAGACTGGGAAAGGCAACGATGTGTTTGCTGAATTTAATGAAATTGCCAATAATGTCATACCAAAAGACGAACCGCCTCAGACATGTTGTATTTATAAAGATAGAGCTGTTGTGGCAGAACGAGTAAGGCTTGCGGTAGGAGGCAGCAGGAATAATACCAATATAGTTCAAGTAATAGACATAGCATGTAATGAATGTCCGGAAGCCGGGTATGTGGTTACAGACTTATGCAGAGGATGTTTGGCTCACAGTTGTGTTCAATCATGCAAAAGAGACGCTATCATAATAGATTCCCACCAACATGCGCACATTGATAAAAATAAATGTGTAGAATGTGGCAGATGTGCCGGAGCGTGTCAGTACAGCGCAATACATAATTTCCAAAGACCCTGCGAAAGAGCGTGCAAAGTTAATGCCATTTCCATGGGACCGGGAGGAGAAGCCAGTATTGATTATGAAAAGTGTATAGACTGTGGAGCATGTGTATACCACTGCCCTTTCGGAGCGACTGTAGATGTATCCAGCATAGTCAGTGTAATAAAAGAAATACAAGCGGCCGAAGATGAATGCAAAAAAGACAGGATGATAGCGATTGTTGCTCCATCCATAGCAAGCCAATTTTTATATGCATCTCTGGGACAAGTAATAACCGGAATAAAAGAACTTGGCTTTTCACAGGTGCTAGAGGTAGCGGTGGGAGCAGAAATGGTAGCTTATAAGGAGGCTCTTGAACTGAAGGAAAAAGGATTTCTTACTTCGTCTTGTTGCCCTGCCTTTGTGGAATATATTAAAAGTAAATTTCCTAATATGGCAGAACACATTTCGTCTAATTTATCACCTATGGCAGAATTGGCAAAACACGTAAAAGAGAAACATCCGGATTCAGTAGTGGTGTTTATAGGACCATGTATAGCAAAAAAAGCGGAAGTGAAAAAAGAGAATGTCAGAAAATATGTAGATTACGCAATTACTTTTGAAGAACTTCAGGCGCTGTTTGATAGCAGGGATATAATTTTGAGAAAGCAAAAGTGGACTGATTGGAATGAAGCATCATATTACGGAAGAATGTTTGCAAGAAGCGGAGGGGTGGCAGGCGCTGTTGAACAGATGCTCAAAGAACTGAAAATGGAGGATTTCGAGTTCAATCCAATTGTGTGCGATGGCATAGATAAATGCAGAACAGCGTTATTGAAAGCGTCTAAAGGTGTACTTCCCAACAATTTCATTGAAGGAATGGCATGTGTTGGAGGCTGTATAGGAGGCCATGGAAATCCTGCACGGCATGAAGATACTCCCGAAGAGATGAAAGACCATGTGAAAGAAGCAGCAACAGAGATGCTGCCTAACATACATAAACATATAAATATTTATTAAAATAAGATGATGAATATAAAAAGGGTCTGTCTCAAAATAAAAAACAGAGACAGACCTTAAGTTTTATTCAGTATTTAATTGGGCTCATAAGGGAAGCAATCCATAAACTTAAGTTTGAATTGATTAGCTGCGTGGAGACGGTCGATGCGTTCCTTTGTGGCCTTATCGTCGATTTCCCCTGTGCGGATATATCTGTCCAAAACTTCATAGGTGAAGCCCAGGTTTTCTTCGTCGGTTTTAGGCTGCAGTCCGTCGATAGGAGTTTTGTCAACAAACATGGAAGGCAATTCTAAGGCTCGTCCTATGGCCTTAACCTCCTGCACCGTCAAGCGGCTCAAAGGACTGAAGTCGCCTGCGCCGTCGCCATAGCGTGTAGCATAACCTACCCAGTCTTCACTTAAGTTGCATGTATTGGCAACTCGCCCGTTTAAAGATTGAGACACGGCGTATGTGGCTGCCATCCTCAAACGAGGAGGCAGATTGGTGACCGTCTGCACAGCAACATCAGAAAGGGCACCTTTTACTTCTTGCATAAGACCATCAAAACAGCTTTTTATGTTTATTTCGTAATGTTTGATTCCGAGATGTTCGATGAGCGCATGAGAGACATCTATATCCGGCTGATTGCCGTTGGGAAGAAGAACTCCGATTACCCGGTCTTTTCCCAAAGCTTCTGTACACAATGCTGCAACTACAGAACTGTCTTTTCCTCCTGAGATGGCTACAATAGCATTGCATCCGGGACCGTTTTTATTAAACCAGTCTCTTATCCAAGAGACAACATTATCTTTTACTTTCTTTGCATCAAAGTTGTTATACAAACTCGTATCTACACTTATATCTAAACTCATTTCAAGTCCTCCTAGCGTCATTATTGTGCGTTGGCGTCACTATTATACACCACATTGTACCAAAATACAAATTGCGGCTCATATGTTTTTGATGTATAATAATTACAAACACCCATAGCAAAAAAGGAAAATGAAAAATGAAAGAAATATACGTTAAAGACTTACGGAGGGACCAGGAAATCACAGAGTTTTTCATGGCAAAAACGCCGTCTATAAAAGTTGGTTCCAACGGTAAGCAGTATTTAGATATAACACTGGCAGATAAGACAGGAGAAGTATCCGGCAAAAAATGGGATGTAAGCGACAGCGAATATCCCGCTTTATCGGCTCTGAAAAATAAAGAAATAGTAAAGATAAAGGGAGTGGTAGTCGAATGGGCAGGTCAGCTTCAGATAAGGGTGCAGAGAATAAGACCTGCGGAGATTTCCGATGAACAGCATATGAGAGATTTTGTCAAAGCTGCTCCGGAAGACTCTGAAGAGATGTATGAATATATATATAATGTCGCCCTGTCTATGAAGGATGATGATCTCAGGGCCCTTTGCCTTAAAGTATTAGAAACCAATAAAGAAAGGCTTATGTATTATCCAGCTGCTCAAAAGAATCATCACGCAGAGCTTGGGGGACTGCTTTATCATACTAAGCGCATGCTTATGACAGGAGAAAGAGTATGTCAAGTGTATACTAATCTTAACAGAGATTTGGTAGCTGCCGGCGTTATTTTGCATGACATGGAAAAACTCAATGAAATCGACGCTGACCAAGACGGAATAGCTACAGGCTATTCTTTTGAAGGTCAGATGCTTGGTCATATAATTCAAGGCGTCAAAACGCTGGATAGACTTACGCTGGAATTGGGATTTCCGAGAGAAAAGGCAATTATGCTGGAACATATGATCTTATCGCATCATTATGAGCCGGAATTTGGGAGCCCTAAAAAACCGTTGTTCCCTGAGGCAGAAGTATTGCATTATTTGGACATCTTAGATGCTCGCATGTTTGATATGCAATCTGCTTTGGACGCCACCGAACCAGGTCAGTTTAGCGATCGCATTTGGACCCTTGATAATAGGAAGTTGTATAAACCCAAAGAAGGAGAAAATTAAGAAATGCTTGTAAAATTGCCTGAGAAAGTCAGCAAGATTATGACTAGGCTTTACGAGGCAGGATTTGAAGCTTATGCGGTAGGTGGGTGCGTTAGAGATTCTATATTAGGCAAAAAACCTTATGATTGGGATATCACTACCAACGCAAAAATAGACGAACTAAAGAAAATTTTTCCTGAAGCAAAAGTCTTAAGCAAAAAATTCAGCGTAATACGACTTGAATATGTGGATGAGATTGAAGACAGTGCAGGGAATGTTATAGGTGAAACTGGAATAATAGCAGATATAGCTACTTACAGAAAAGAAGAACGTTATGAAGAGGGACGCCTTGTAGAATTTGCATTTGCAGACTCCGTTGAAGAAGACCTTCCAAGAAGAGATTTCACTATTAACGCCATAGCTGACAGTCATAACAAATTTATCGATATGTTTGAAGGCCGGGAGGATATAAGGAAGAAGCTTATAAGGACAGTCGGAGATGCGGACAAGCGTTTTTGCGAGGATCCTGTGCGAATGTTGAGAGCCGTAAGGATGGCTGCTGAATTGGATTTTGATTTAGATATCAGCGTTTATAACAGTATAATTTCCAACAGAGGGCTTTTGGAAAACGTTGCAACCGGTAAGATAAGAGACGAGTTTACTAAGCTGATAACGGCAGTTCACGCATGCAAGGGGCTGAAAATGTTTTTTGATATGGGTTTACTCTTTGTGATTTTGGGCAAAGATACGGCAGATAATTTGTCTAAGAGAGAAAGACGGGACCTTATGGAACTGAGTCAAAACATAGACGCCAGCAAGCAGATAGAGGAGAGAAGGCTTGGACTGTTTTTCTCATGCATCAACAAGAAGAAAGCAGTAGCTGCCATAGAAAGATTGGAATTTGACTGCTTTACAGAACAGCTTTTAAAGGATGCAGTTACTGATTTGCCTAGGCTCTATTTTACCAGCACCAAACCGGCGTTGAAAAAATTCATTTATGAAAGAGGATGGGATCGTTATCATTACCTGGCGAACCTTGAGAAAGCGCAGAGAATAGTTTTCGGTTACGACTCCGAAACTAAGATCAAAAGCAAGATGTATCTTTTGCAGGAAATAAAGGATAAGAGAGAAGTCATTTTCCCTGAGGATTTGGCTATCGATGCCAACGACCTGGTGGAAGCCGGAATCTGTGACGAGGATAGAGCGAATAGATTGTTGGCCATGGTCACAGAGGAATTACACACTCATCCATACAAAAATAATCGTCAAGAACTTTTGAAATTGGCTAAAACTTATAATAAAAACAAGCTGGCAGCAGCTTTTAGGGGAGTCCATTGGAAGAAATAAATGGGCTCGCAGGAAGAGATATAAGAGACAAATGGAATTTACTGAAGTAAACAGCAACATAACAAAGATAAGCCAGGTCACCCCCGAGGTGACCTTGTTTTTAAGAAATTTGGGATTTTCTAATTATTACATTATAAAAATATATGCATTGGTAGGAGACGCTGCCGTAGCCCTTACACAGGACAACCCTTATTGGCTGCTTGACGAGTTTCCGCGGATGAGATTTGATCTGTCTCTTATACACATCTCCGAGCCCACGAGACCGTACTAGATCTCG
>ERZ1503895.915-NODE-915-length-6601-cov-3.146502_pt1 | contig 6601 bp, 5 predicted proteins | sample MGYA00572422_ERZ1503895 | MGnify/ENA primary metagenome ERZ1503895 (study PRJEB39906, sample SAMEA3182112) | gut metagenome | biome: human; feature: gut; material: Stool; isolation source: human stools | place: Canada | collected 2013-05-06 ...
GCAGAGATGTATCTGGCCGCATGCCGGGAACGGTTCGATCTTGTGCTGCTGGACCCGCCGTACCGTCAGGGTACCGTAGCCGCGCTGCTGCCTGCTGTGGCGGCCGTGACGGCCCCGGGCGGGACGGTGCTGGCGGAAACGGAGCACGGCGCGTCCCTGCCCGAGCGCTGCGGCACGCTGACGCTGAAAAAACAATACAAATACGGCACAGTGGCGCTGGCGCGCTACGAGGCCGACGCGGAGTTCTGAGCGCTCTGCAATTCACAGAAAAGGAGGGCGTGCGCATGCGCATCGCCATCTGCCCCGGCAGCTTCGACCCCGTTACCAAAGGCCATTTAAATATCATCGAGCGCAGCGCAAAACTGTTTGACGCGGTGACGGTGCTGGTGATGGTGAACCCCAATAAAACGCCGTCCTTCACGGCGCAGGAGCGCGCGGATTTTCTGCGGCGCGTCACGGGGCACATCCCGAATGTGAAAGTGGACGTCTACACCGGCCTGCTGGCCGAATATGCCCACAATGTCGGCGCTTGCACCATCATCAAGGGCCTGCGCGCCGTAACGGATTTTGAGTTTGAATTCCAGCAGGCGCTCACCAACAAAAAGCTCAACCCGGAGCTGGAGACCATGTTCGTCATCACCGATCCGGAATATATGTACCTTTCGTCCAGCATGGTGCGTCAGGTGGCCAGCTTTGGCGGCGACGTCACCGATTTCCTGCCGGACGGCATTTGTAAAGACATCGTAGAACGCCTCACACAGGGGCGAGCAAAGGAGTGACCATTATGAACATCGACGAATTGCTGGATGTAATGGATGAAACGCTGGAGGAGGCCGTCAATCTGCCCTTCACCGGCGGCAAGCGCATGGTGGATGTGGAGAAGGTGCGCGATATCATCGACGATATCCGCTTGAACATGCCTGCGGAGATCCGCCAGGCCAAGGCCATTGTACAGGACCGTGCGGATATCGTGGAAAGCGCGAAGAAGGAAGCTGAAGCCATTGTCAAGCGCGCGGAGGACCGCGCCCGCGCCATGGTGGCCCAGGAGGCCATCGTAAAGGCCGCCCAGCAGAAGGCTACAGAGATTCTGACCAGCGCCCAGAGCCAGAGCCGCGAGATGCGCACCACGGTTACCAATTACTGCGAAAACATGCTGCGCCATACCGAGGAGCAGCTTGCCAAGAGTATGACGGAGGTAAAGACCGTGCGCTCCACGCTGCGCCAAAGCGGTAAAAAAGCTACGGTACGTCCCGCCGCCCAGCCTCAGAAGCCCGAATAATGCGCTGTGCAGCGCCCGCCTGCTGGAGACCTTCCGGGGCGGGCGCTTTTTTATTTGACGCCCCTTGGGGGACGGCGGAAAAGGAGGATGCGTTTGTACATATTCGAAACTGCCGTGCTGACGCCGCGTCAGACGGAACAGGTGCGCGCGCTGGAGCAGGCCGCCTGCGCACCCGAAGCGTTGGAGAACGGGGCATGGCTGTCCAACGAGCTGAACTTTGACCGCGCGCTGCCATGCTTTTATCTGGCGTGGCCGCAGGACGCGCCCGGCCCGGAGGATGCACCCGCCGCGTTTTTGACATTGTTTCTGCCCACGCGGGAACAGGCGGAGGTGGTGGCTTTTACCCATCCGGCCCACCGGCGCAGGGGATACTTCAAGGCGCTGTGCGCCCGTGCCGCCGCACGGTGCCGGGCAGCGGGCATTCCGGAATTTTTGTTTGCGGTGGAGCCGCGCTCCGCAGGGGGGCGCGCCGTGCTGGAGACAACGCCCGGCTGTGTATGGAGCCATTCGGAATACCGGATGGAATATACAGGTCCTGCGCCGGTGCCTGCGGGACGGCTGGCACTGCAACGTGTGGACGCGGACGGCGCGGAACCCTACCGCCTGTTTCTGGAAAATGATATGGGTGAAGCGGATGTGGACAACTATGTGGCGGCATCGGTGGAAAACCCGGAGCGCGCGGCTTATCTGGCCATGCTGGACGGCGCGCCCGTGGGCATGTTTCACATCAACCTGGGGGAGCATCCCGGCCGGGCGTTTTTGTATGGTGTAGGCATTTCGCCCGGACGGCGCGGCCAGGGGCTGGGGCAGGAGCTGATGCTCCTTGCGTTGGCGGAGGCCCGGGCCATGCGGGACGGCGTAGTGCTGGACGTGGATTCCGGCAACGCACCCGCTTATCATATCTACCAAAAGCTGGGCTTCTGCGTGACGTTCCAGGTGGATTACTTCCGTGCGCCTGTGTGTGCCGGATGAGAAGCGGGCGCGGAAAATAAATTTGCAGTTTTGCTTGACATTTTATGCTAAATAGTATAGAATATCAATAAAGAATCATATCCTTCCCTTGAACGAGGGAGTAAGTAAGGAGCCCATTATGGAAAAACGCAACACCATCCAGAAGCAGCTTGTGCTGGACGCCGTGTTTCGTCTTGCCAACCATCCCACAGCGGAGGAGGTCTATGCCGAAGTGGCGCGCAGCCATCCCACGGTAAGCAAGGCGACGGTATACCGCAACCTCGGCAGCCTGTCTGAGGATGGCCTGCTGCGGCATATCAAGATGCCCGGCGGCGCAGACCGGTTCGACCATATGCTTTTGGAACACCATCACATCATATGCACCCGGTGCGGCTGTTTCGCAGACGCACCCGCGTCCGGGAGCGCTGCGCTGGACGAGGCCGTGGCACGCCAGACCGGGTACTCCGGTGTTTCTCACGACATTGTGTTCCGCGGCTTGTGCCCGGAGTGTGCCAAAGCGGGCAAGGCGTAAGTCCGCGCTGATTTTGCCGGAAGCCGCGCTGCGGCTGTACATAAAAATCACATGATAGAAGAAGGAGCGTAATAAGATGGAACTGAAAGGAACAAAAACCGAAAAAAATCTGTGGACCGCGTTTGCCGGTGAGAGCCAGGCCCGCAACAAGTACACGTTCTATGCATCCAAAGCGCGCAAAGACGGTTATGTTCAGATTGCAAAGATCTTTGAAGAGACCGCTGCCAATGAGAAGGAGCACGCCGAGCTGTGGTTCAAGGCGCTGCACGGCGACGCCATTCCCGGCACGGCCGACAACCTGCTGGACGCCGCCGAGGGCGAGAATTACGAGTGGACCGATATGTATGCCCAGATGGCGAAGGACGCCAAGGAAGAGGGCTTTGACCACCTGGCTTTCCTGTTTGAAGAAGTGGGAAAGATCGAGCGTGAGCACGAAAACCGCTACCGCAAGCTGCTGGCGAATGTTGAGGGCGGCCTTGTGTTCTCCCGCGACGGCGACATGGTCTGGCAGTGTGCCAACTGCGGCCATATCGTCATCGGCAAGAATGCTCCCGAGGTGTGCCCCGTCTGCGCGCATCCGAAGGCATATTTCCAGCTCAAGGCTGAGAACTACTAAGCCTTACAGCGGCTTCAAAAGCCCACATATCCCGCAGGCGGCGGCAGGATTTTTCCTGCCGCCGCTTTTCTGTACCATTCCGCCAAATGCCTGCATGCCCTTTTTTTGGCCGGCCAAATGCGGTATACTATAAAAGACTGCCGAAGGCTGTTTTGTGTGGATGGCTCCGGGGGCGGGAGACGGCCCCAAAAATGGCCTGTAACTATTTTTTATTGTGGATTAGCAAACAATGGCAGCGCTTGCTGCAGAAGGGGGTGGAGCTTTGTGCTGCGGCTGATATTGGGTATTTCAGGCACGGGCAAAACAGGCCGTGTGCTGGCCGAGATGAAGGTGCGCGCCGCCGCGCGGCGGCGCAGCATCCTGCTGGTGCCGGAACAGTTTTCTTCCTCTGCCGAGACGATGGTGTACCGCTCTTTGGGCGATGCGTTCAGCGCCTGTGCGGAGGTATATAGCTTTACCAGCTTTGCTGAGCTGGTGCTCAAGACCTTTGGCGGCGCAGCGGTGAAAACGCTGACGGACGCGGCCCGGGCCGTTGCGGTGCGCCGTGCTATGGATACGCTGGGCGACGAGCTGCAGGCCTACCGCCGTCACCGGCGCAGCACGGGCTTTTGCAGCATGTGCGCGGACGCCATCAAAGAGCTGAAAACGGCGGGCGCAAGCCCCGAGACGCTGCTGGACGTGGCCCGCACCGCGGGCGAGGACGGCGGAAAGCTGCACGAGCTGGGATTGATTTTCGCCGCCTATGAGGCGTTGATCGCCGGCTCCGCCATGGACCCGGCGGACCGTATTTCCGCCGCCGCGCTCCGGCTGGACCCGGCGTTTTTGGCGGACAAAGCCGTTTTTATCGACAATTTCGACGGCTTTACTGCACCGGAATACCGCATGCTGGAAAAGCTGGTGGAGGCTGAGGAATGCACTGTCACGCTGTGCTGCGACGGCCTTTCGGACAACGAAGCGGGCCTTGGCTTGTTCAGTCCGGTGAAAAAAACGGCGCAGAATCTACGGCGCATTGCAGGCAAGCAGAGCGTGGAGATCGCCGCGCCGCATGTGATGCAGGAGGATTTTCGCCACAAGAACGCCCCGGGCCTTGCGGCGGTCAACCAATGCCTGGCTTTCGGCGCGCCGGAAGCGCCGGAGCACGCGGGCTTTTTTGTCACGCCTGCCGCAGGTGTTTACGCCGAGTGCAAGGCCGTAGCCTGCCGCATCGCCGCGCTTGTGCGCGAACGGGGGCTGCGCTACGGCGGCGTTGCGGTCATCTGCCGCGAGATGGACGCATACGCCGCGCCCCTGCAATATGAATTTGCTCTGGCAGGCATCCCCTATTTCACAGACGAGACCACCAGCCCCGAGCACACTGCGCCGGCCGCTTTTTTTACGGCGGCGCTGTCGCTGCTGTCGAAAGGGCTTTCCACCGAGGCGCTCCTGCGCCTGCTCAAAACCGACTTGTGCGGGTTTGCGCCTGAGGAAATCGCGGTTTTGGAAAATTACGCTTACACCTGGCAGCTGAAAGCGGCCGACTGGCGCGCCCCTTTTGAAAAGAATCCGGCGGGCTTCGGCGCGCAGATGACGGATGAGGACAGGGCGGCTCTGGCCCGGGCGGAGGCTCTGCGCGCGGAAGTTGTGCCCCGTGTGGAACGCTTTCTGGACGCGGCGCGGGGACAGACGGCAGCGGGCATCTCCAAGCAGCTGTATCTGCTGCTGGATGCTTTCAGCGGCGCGGAGCACACCGCACAGGCGGCCGCCGCGTTTGAGCAGGCGGGCGACCCGCTGCGCGCCCGCGCACTGTACGCCACTTGGGAAAACATGATGGATCTGCTGGGCCAGATGGAGCAGCTTTTGGGCGGGGATGAGGTGACGGCAGCGGAATACGCCGAGCTGTTCGCGCTGCTGCTGCACGAAGCGGACCTGGGCCATGTTCCCGAAACGCAGGACGCGGTCATCGTGACCACTGCGGACCGCATGCGTCTGGACAGCCCGGACGTATGCTTTGTGCTGGGTGTGAGCGAGGGCAAGTTTCCAAAGCTGCTGGGCGCGAGCGGCCTGCTCTCCCACGCGGACAGGGATCTGCTGGTGCAGGGCGGCGTGGAGATGCCCGGCAGCTATGAAAACCGCACGCTGCTGGAACAGATGTTCTTTTACCGCGCTTTGACGGCGCCGGCGCAGGCGCTGTATGTCAGCTTTGTCCCTCCCGAGGCGGGCGGCGCGCCGTTGAGCGCGGCGATGGAGCCGCTGGTGGAGGCACTGGCTCCTCCGGCAGACGTACTGGACGAAGCCCAGCGCGCACCCACACCGGCCGCCGCCCTGGACTTGTTGGGAGCTGCCTACCGGGAGGATACGCCTCAGACCGCGGCGCTGGAGGCCGCTCTGCGCCGCCAGGACACGATGGCGGAGAGCCTGGCCGCCATGGAGCGCGCCGCACGGCCCGCGCACTTTTTCGCGCGGGAGACGCGCCCTCTGGGGGCGCTTTTGGGCGACAGGCTCACGCTTTCACCCACGCGTGTGGAACAATATTACCGCTGCCGGTTTTCTTACTTTCTGCAGTATGTCCTGCGCATTCGTCCGCGCAGACGCGCGGAGCTTTCTCCGCTGGAGAGCGGCAGCCTGGTGCATTATATCCTGGAGCACGTGATGCGCCGCGCGGGCGCGGAGTTCCCGCGTCTTGCGCCGGAGGAGCTGGCCCGGCTGGCCGGCGAGGTGGCCGACCAATACGTGGCCGAAAACATGCCCGCCGCAGGGCGGCGCTTTGCCTACCTGGTGGAACGGCTGAAGCGCGGCGTAACGCGTTTGTTGGCGTATCTTCAGGCGGAGCAGGCCCAAAGCCTGTTCCATCCGGCCGCCTTTGAGCAGGAGATCGGAACAGGGGAGGGCGCGGTTCCCCCGCTGACGCTGCGCACGCCGGACGGCCGTACCGTGCAGGTGCAGGGCAAGATAGACCGTGTGGACGTAATGGAGCGGGAGGGCAGGACCTATCTGCGCGTGGTGGATTACAAAACGGGAAACAAAGCATTTAATCTGGACGAGGTGTATTGCGGCCTGAACACGCAGATGCTGCTGTATCTGTTCACGCTGCGCAGCAACGCGGCGCAGGTATACAAAAACCCCGTGGCCGCGGGCGTGCTGTATCTGGCCGGAGACCCTGTGCTGAAAACCGGCTCCCGTGCCGAGGCAGCGGCGGCCCCGGTGTACAAGGTGGACGGGCTGGTGCTCAACGACGAACTGGTGG